>Ga0209727_1000110_pt1 | contig 99505 bp, 179 predicted proteins | sample RifGroC1_FD_183995 | JGI IMG/M metagenome (GOLD analysis project Ga0209727, IMG submission 183995) | Groundwater microbial communities from Rifle, Colorado, USA - Groundwater C1 (SPAdes) (version 2) | ecosystem: Environmental > Aquatic > Deep subsurface > Groundwater | place: Rifle, Colorado... | reverse complement strand
TAAGTCAACTCCATGGAGTTGACTTAGACACCTACAAGCCGTTGGACAATAAAGCAGAACTAAGGTCTAAGTATAGTATACCAGAAAATGACTTTGTGTTTGTTTACGTAGGCAGGAATTCTCCTAGAAAGCAGCAGCCTACGCTTATACAAGCTTTTAAGGAAGTTAACAAGAAGTATAGAAATAGTTGGCTTGTGTTGGGATGTATGGTACAGGATACTGGGTGGAATTTGTTGGACGTTATCGACCAAGTAGACGCACCGGCAGATAGAATTATATTTACCAATAATAGTTCTGCTAAAGCTGATGCTGGACTCACCGACGAAGGTATAAATGAGGTCTATAATTTAGGAGATTGTTTCGTAAGTACTTGTTTTGGTGGAGGTTTTGAATTAGGAAATTTAGAAAGTATGGCTGCTGGACTTCCACAAATAGGAGTCAAAGGTGCTGGAAGTATAGAGCTTATGACTAAAGATCACGGTATCCTTGTTCCGGCACAGAAGGTTTATCTTGGGGGCCAGTCTGGGCCTTTTATGCGCCCAATAGTGACTCCCCATGATTTTGCTAACGCTATGAAAGAGATGATTAGCAATAAGACTAAGCGGGATAAATACGCTACTGAGGCAATTAAGTTTGCAAATAGTAAAGAATTTAATTGGGACTTTGCTTGTAGTGAATTTGAGAAACTTATTGACAGAGTGTTGGTTGAAGACTCTGTTGTAGTTGAGGGGGTAACATGCTAGCGTGGCAGTATGACTATGTAACAACAATTTTAATGCTTATCGACTTTTATTTGAGGTGTTTGTAAGTTATGAAAATCATTAAAGAAAAATGGACAATGCAGCTGGATATCACGAATTATTGTGGGCATAGCTGCCTCTACTGTTCACGGTACAATAGACACCTAAGAAAAGATCAGCGTAAGCACATGACTATAGAGCAGTTTGAGACTGCCACTGATACGCTGAAAGACTGGCCTAACATAATAGGCATTATAGGTGGAGAGCCAGTACTACATCCAAATTTTATAGAGTTTTGTGAAATACTTAGAAAAAAGTTTCCAAAAGAGAAGTGCTACCTGTGGACTTCAGGTGGGCCTAAATACAGAGAGTACTTACCAGTTATAGATGAAACGTTTAGTTTTATCGCGTATAACGAGCATAACGAGTTTCAAGAGAACACTTGTAAGCACCAACCACTAACTGTTGCTATTGATGAAGTAATAGATGACGAGGAGCTTAGGAATACACTTATCAATAACTGTTGGGTAGATGAACAGTGGTGTGGAACGGTCAATGCCTACGGAGCGTATTGGTGTGAAGTCGGAGCAGCACTAGACTACATTTTTTTTGATGGCGCTAACGCTTGGCCTGTGGTTGACGGTTGGTGGAAGGTAGAACCAGAAACATATGAAAAGCAAGTACGCAAGTTGTGTGGTTTGTGTGGTATGGCTATTCCTATGGAGCGTGAGCTTATAAAAAAGAAAACTGAGAAATTTACGCCAAATTTACTTCAAATGTTTAAGGATAAGGGTCTTAACAAACTGTCTGAGTCAGACGTGGAACTGTTTGATAGAAAAATAACTTTAGACGAAATAAAACAAGCTATACCCAACTGGACTCCTGGTAATTATCGCGGAGATATTGCAGACGATACTACTTGTGGTGAGGGTTTAGGGTTTAAGGGGGAATTGTGATAGATGTGATGAGGCCTAGCGGCTGTATGCGAGATGGTTTGTATGATCTTATTAAACTGCTGCCTACTAGTATAACTATGGTAGAGATTGGGTGCTTTGCTGGAGAAAGCACCACAATGTTCATGTCAAGCTTAAAAATAAATAAGTTGTATGCAGTAGACGCATGGCAAAACGGGTTAGATAAAAATGATATAACTACTGTCCAGTACGACCTGGAAGATGTTGAGAAAACTTTTGACACCAATATGTTTGACTGGGTGGTTGACGGAAAAGTAGAAAAAGTAAAAGGAAATTCACTAGAAGTTTATGATAAGTTTTCTGATAATAGCTTAGACTTTATTTATATAGACAGTTGCCACGAGTATGGGCATGTTAAGGGCGAGTTAGAGTTATACTGGCCAAAAGTAAAAGTTGGGGGAATTATTGGCGGCCATGATTATAATAGTTGCTACGGCGGTATAACACAGGCAGTAGATGAATTCTTTTTTAATGGCCCTGACAAAACATTTTGTGACTTTAGTTGGGTAAAATATAAAGGCTAACATGAACACGCAAATTATGACCATGTGGTACAACGAGGAGTTTCTTGCTCCTTTCTTTTTAAATCATTACAAATATGTAGATAAAATACACTTGTTCCTTGATTCGGATACTAACGACAAAACACTTGAAATAGTCGAAAGATATAATAATGTGAAAGTTTACGAATACACATTTCCTGACGGAATGGACGATATACTAAAGACTGCGCATTTCAATGCGTTCTATAAAAAAGTTGACGCAGATAGGTGTATTTTAGTGGATTCTGATGAATTTATATTTAACTACCAATACGCGCTAGACGAAAATCCTGTCACGTTTACTAGGCTTTATAATGTTTTTAGGCACTATACAGACGTAGATTTAGATATAAATAAGCCTATTAAGAACCAACGTGTACATGGTTATCTTGATCCTATGTACATAAAGCCTAACGTAGTATTTGGTAGAATGGACAATTTTAGTTGGGGTCTTGGTATACATGAGTGCTGGCTGGGCGACAAACACTTCGCGCATTATGAAAACTACTTTGGATGGGGTTATGAAGGTGCTCATTGGAGTATGGCCGATCCTTCTTATGTGATAGAGCGTAGGATTAAGAACAGGAAAGAACGACAGTCACAGTCAAACTTAAACAAAGGACTAACCATTCAGCATCACCGTATAACTGAAGAACAAATAGTAGCGGAATGCAAAGCACATGAAAATGACCCAGAGGTGTTTTAGTGAGATATTTACTAGCAACAGCCGCGTTTAGTAATCCTAAACTTTTAGAGAAGTGTATCAGAAGCTGGCCTAAACTGGATTTTTTGGTGGACAGGCTAGTTTACTTTGATGGATATAAGTGGGAAGAAGTGTTTAAAGATGTAATAGAGCGTGAAGTTTTTAATGAGATTGGCGTTGGTGGTTTCGGAGACAGTGACCACTATGGTTGCTCTGGGAGTTGGAACAGGCTGCTACAAGTAGCCTTTGAAGATAACGAAGACATTGACGCGCTGGTAGTGGTTGGTTCTGACACAGAATTTAGGGATGACTTTTTAGTTGGTTTTATAAATGAAATTGAAAGTCAAGGTCTAGACTTTGCTGTTACCAGAGAGTATAGTTGGAACTGTTGGTGTATAACTAAAAAATGCTATGAAGTAGTTGGTGACTTTGACCTGTCGTATATCCCCTGCTACTGGGAAGACAACGACTATCATTACCGCGTACTTTTATCTGGAATTAAGTGGGATTACGTAGGTGATCAAACTAAGTTTGAACATTACGGCTCAGCCACAATACGAATTGATGAGAACTATGGCTCAGCTAACAATAATAACTTTTTTATGAATGGTGACTACTTTGTAAGTAAGTGGGGCGGGACACCAGGAGACGAAAAATACATATTTCCGTATAATAATCCAGAACTTAGCATTAAAGATTGGGTACTAGACGAAGAAAAGTATAACTACAAGAAAAAAATATGGAATAAAAATTAATAATTTTTGCTGTTTTTGCGTATATAAATATAGTAGGTACTTTTATTTTAATTCAATGAGGTCTATATACATGGAACACTGCGACGAACACCTTAAGCAAGCTGAGCAGATAAAAAACTTAGACGGAAAGATAGACGACATTAAGGCGTTCATCAGTAAACTATCTGAGTATATTCCAAAGATAGAACAAGCGCTGAACCAAGTATTGAATATAAACAAAGTACTAGAAGAAGCATCTAAGACACATAGAGAACTATTTCATAAAATAGATGCGCTTAGTGAGAAGATAAATATACAAGAGCTTAAGGTGCAAGAGCAGGAACTTAGAGTAAAAACTTTAGAAGAGACTAGGAATGAAATAAAGTTTATACGTAACACTATACTGGCCAGTATAATTACTGCTTTTATTCTGTCTGGTGTTGGTTTTGTATTTGCAGTGAATAAGATGCAAAATGACTTTAATAACCATACGAAGGTTGAGCAGGTAGGTAAATAACAGGTTGCGGGACAGCGGATTGCAAGCCGTGTAGGATTTAGTCACCCTACAGTCCCGCCTTAATTTTGACTACTTTTTGACTGAGAGTAAATTTAAGAGTGAAAGAACGAATAACATATATTTACAAGTTGGTTGATCCTAGAGAACCTGAAGTTGTGCGTTATGTTGGAAAGTCAAATGACCCTTTCAGTAGACTGAAAGATCACATAAAAGAAGCAAAAGCTGGCAAAAGAAAATCATATAAAAATAATTGGATTTTAAAACTACTATCTGAAGGAGTACGCCCTGAGTTTGTAATACTTGAGCCTGTTTTTTACAAATACCACGAAGAGTGGGAGTTTTTTGAACGGTTTTGGATAAAACATTACAGAGAACAAAAACATCCAATTACTAATTATGTGGAGGGTGGCGAGGGTAATAAAGGATGGAAGCCTTCGCTAGAAACAAGACAGAAAATAAGTAAAACCTTAACTGGAAGGAAGTTAAGTCCAGAACAGGTGAGAGCTATATCAGAAGGGCACAAGGGTATAACGTACGGACCTATGCCGGAAGAACAACGTAAAGCAATAAGTGAGCGTATGAAAGGCCAGCCCGGACGACCACACACTGAAGAAACTAAAAGAAAAATTAGTGCAGCAAATAAAGGAAAGGTTAAAAGAAAATCTGATAAACCAAGAAAATATACTAAGCCTGTTGTTACTAAGGAAATGCAGCAACTAAGAATATCTAGTAACATATTAAAAACAATTGAGAAATGTGAAAATGGCGAGGTTTTTGGCGTAGCTAAAGCTGGAAAGGGTTGGCAAGCCGTAATAACTGTAGATGGCGTTTCAACGTATTTGGGCTTTTCACTTAACTATGACGAAGCAGTTTCAATGCGCAGGGAAGCTGAGAAAAAGTACTTTAAATATCTGAAAGAAAAGCATACCGAAATAATAAATAGCATTAAAAAGGCAGCTTAACTTTAATTATGAATAAAATAATAAACCCTAAAATAAAAGAATACTTGCAATTTAAAGGTAAGATAAACAGTTTTGCGTTTATGAAGATGATAGGCGAAGAGCCTCATCCAGGCCAAGTTGAGATATTGAATGCTTATGAGGAAAGAATTCCACCTAGAGAAGAGACTATACTCAGAGCACAACATTACGGTATAGATTTAGACTTTGATTATGCTTACGATGTTATTGTAGCGGTTTGTGGTCGTCGTTTTGGGAAATCCTGGTTTGCTAGTGTACTGGGCGCGCAGGAGCTTATGATCCCGTACAGCCACGTCCTGCTTGCTTCTTACACACTAGACAACTGCGATATTATTTTTAAGCAAATAAGAGAGATTATAGTAAAGCTTAAAATAGAAATAGTGGTTGACCGTAAAAAAGATAGAGAACTTGAACTTGCTAATGGGGCTAGATTAACAGTAGCTTCAGTGGAAAACGTAGAGAGTAGACTTGGTAACGCAGTAAGTTTGCTTATATTGGATGAGGCTAAGAAATTTCATAAAACTTTGTACGAGCAAGTACTAGTACCGATGACCGCAGATTATAGTAGTTATTCCAGGTCCATCCTTATTTCAAGCCCAGAGGACGGCTGGCTAAACACTTACTACAATTATGGCATAAGCAAAGACCCAGATTTTAGTAGGTATTGGTCTATTAATTTACCTACAGCATGTAACCCAACTATACCTAAAGCGTGGATAGAGAATGCAAGAAGAACACTACCACCTGATGTTTTCGAACAGGAAATACTTGGATTGTTTACAGCGGGGGCTGGTAGGGTATTCTATGAATTTAGTCACGAAAATAACGTAAGGAACTCAGAATACTATCCTCACCTTGAAACGTGGATACGGCATAATATAGTAGTAAATACGCTGGACACAGGGTTTAACCATTATACTAGTTCTCTTTATTTTGTTTACGTAGAAGAAATAGACACGTATATATTCTTTGCAGAGTACAATAAAAATAAAACCACTACACCGCAACATGCTGTAAATATGGCAGAACTAGAAAATGAGTTTGTTGACAGAGAACCGGACCTGCGGTACGCAGACCCTGCGGCAGCACAAAGTATAGCTGACTTAGCTGAGCATGGCTTTTACTATAATAGCTCTGAAAAGAATATGCGCGAAACAGTACAGTTTCTAAATAGCTTGTGTTACCAGAAGTCAGAGGCTACTGGTGAGTCAAAGTTGATAGTGCTTGAGGATAGGTGCCCAGAAACTATAAGACAATTATTAACTGTGAAGTGGAAAGAGAATCAAGCAAAAGTTACTATGGAAAGTAGTAATTCAAAAGGGGCAAAGCCTTGGTGTGCTGACCTAGACCGCAAATCCGACTGGGACTGCGCCGACGCTGCTAGGTACGGCCTATATTCTTACGGTAAAAATCAACGTATAGCTGTAAACATCTTCAACTCAGCCGCAGATAAAGATTACGATCTGACCGCAGACGAAATGGCTATGTACGAGGCTGGTTACGTAAAAATGTAAATAAATGTTTCTACGAGGAAACTTAAATGAATATATTTAGTAAAGATTTTTGGTTTAAAGATAGTGTGCCTGAAGTAGCTCCAGATTTAGACGTAATATTTTCACAAAAGTCGTCTCAACCAATAGACTTAAGTGAAAAAGCTGACCGCTCAAGTGATGTAAACTACCAAGGTATTGGTAGAACTAAATACGCCTCTGGGCTGCCTCCAACTGAGAACTATAAAGCACCACTTAATGCGTTCAATAGTTATCCAGTGGTCCGTGGCGTAGTTACCGCTATTGCTGACGCTATTTCTTCTCTTGATATAAAGGTATACAAAGTAAAGGGTGGAGAGAAGGTAGAAGATACTAAACATGACTTTCATAACGTGTTTAGAACTCCTAATCCGTATGAAGGGTCACAGGAGTTTTTAGAAAAGATATGTATTAACTTAGATTTGTTTGGAAACTGTTTTATCGCAATAGAAAAAGGCTCACCACTTGAACTTTACGTATTACAGACACCTAACGTTGCTATTATACCTGATGCTAAAATAAAAGTTAAAGAGTATAGGTACTACATAAATGGTAATCAGACACCATATAAGCCCGAAGAAATAATACATATCAGGTATTCAGACCCAGAAGACCCGTATTTCGGTGCAAGTCCGTTAAAAGCCGCAACGAAAGTATTGTCTCTGGAGAATAACAGGTTAACTTACGCTAACGCTTTCTTTTCTAATGGTGCTGTTCCACTTGGTGTACTTCAAACTGAAAATACAGTTAGTGAGACTATACTTAATAAGCTTAGAAGTGAGTGGACTAGATTACACCAAGGAACAAATAATGCTTATAAAACAGCTATTTTGCAAGGCGGTCTGAAGTATGTACCTATTGCGTCTGGATTAAAAGACCTTGACGTTAAAGCATTAAAGGAGCTTAGCACTTCAGATATTCTTAATTTGTACAGAACCCCTGCTATAGTTCTAGGTGACTTAACTGAGGCTGGTGGCGAGGAAGGAAAAGCCGCATTAACTGCTTGGTGGCGTGGAGCGCTAGTTCCCAGGATAAAGAGAATTGAAACAGCAATAAACAAAGGACTTAGAGACGTAGTTTTTGGTGGAGGAAAGGCATATTTTACTTTTGACTTAACATCAGTTCCAGCTTTGGCAGATGATAAAGTTCAAGTTGCTAAATACATAGAGACACTTATGGGGTGTTCAGTTCTTAAGCCTAATGAGGCAAGAAGTATTATCGGTCAGCCTAAAGAATCTGATCCTAATGCTGATAAGTTATTGATTTCTAACAGTTTTTTTGGAAACGCGCTATTGCCACTTGAGTCTGTAGGTGAACAAGGGGCAGGAAGTAATGCACCTAAACCTGCGGCTACTCCTAGTGGCAACCCTGCTGCTAAACCTAAAAAGGAAATTGATTACGTTATGTATGATTCAGTTAATAAGTTAAAAGAACTAACTAAATATCTCAGAGAGATGGAGTAATTACAACATTGAGTAGAATTATAAATAAAGTAATTGATGGAAAGAAAATATGTAATTGTTGTGGTGAAAATAAACCTGTAGAAGATTATAGAGTTAAAAATAATATACCTACTACATATGTAAAGTATGTGAATACGCTAAGAAGGTGGAGTATAGAAAAGAGAATCCTGAAGTTGAGCGTAGGTCTGACAGAAAATTCTACGCTAACAATAAAGAGAGACGTTTAGCTGAGCAAAAAGAGTATCACGAAAAGAACAAAGACTGGATAAATGAACGTAACAATAAATATTGGCATAAAACAAAACCAGAACGTAATAAAAGACAGCGAGAATATTACCAAGAAAATAGAGAAGCACGTATAGCGTATAATAATAAAGAACTAGCTAACAAGGAAAACTTTATAGGTGTAATAACTGGGCAGGATATACACGAAGCCTATAAAAAGCAATCAGGTAAGTGTGTATATTGTGGTTATGTCTTTTCTAAAAAAGGAGCCAAGGGCCACGTAGACCATATATACCCAAAGAGTAAGTATAAGTATAATGGGCCAGAAAACATACAAATACTATGTCAGAATTGCAACATAAGTAAGAACGCAAAAGACCCAATCACCTACGAAACTAAGATAAATTTTATTACTCCAGAAAGAGAAGCTTATTTACTACAACTACTCAACTTTATTGAAGAAAAGCTAAGCGAACATGGAATTAAACTAGCAGCTTAAAAAATATTTTCAATTTTTTCAATAAAAAATTAATAATTTTTGCTACTTTTGTGTATATAAATATAATAGAGGCAGTAATTTTAAGCCTTACAAAGTAAAGGATACTGTGATGGCAAAAACTAAAAAAGAAGAAATGGAAACTAAAGAGTTTAAAGTATATGTTCCTTTTAGTATGAAGGAAGATAGTGACTCAGAAGATATTATAAAGATTAAGGGTTGGGCTAACTACTGCGGCACTATGGACGAAGAAGGAATGGGAGCGTTCGTTGACTTAGTAGGAGATGTTATAGTTCCTAACGGTTTTGATCTGAAACTGTGGAACAAAAATCCGCAACTTCTTTGGCAGCATAATAGAAATTATACGTGTGGCAAGGGTACTAAAGCTACTAAAAAAGACGAAGGTTTGGAGATTGAGGCTGAAGTACACAAACAAGCTATGGAAGAGAAAGACTGGTATAAAGTTTCCAAGGGCTTGGTTTCATACTTCTCAGTGGGCTTCAGGACAGTTGCCGGAGAATGGAAAAAGATAGGACAGCGTGATGTTTGGTTTATCACCAAAGCGCTACTTTTTGAAGTTAGTTTGGTGGCCCTGCCGTGTAACACTGAGTCAGGCTTCTCAATTATAAAGTCACTAGATGGCAACGGAATATACGGTGGCGAACTAGGAGCACAAGAAAATTTTTCACAATCAACTGAAAATAAAAATCAAAATCAAGAAGAGGATACCGACATGAAGGTAAAATTCAGGGATACCCTCTCTGCCGAAGATGTAGCAAAGCTTGAGTCTCTTGGCCTTCAAGAGAAACTAGACGAAACTGTTGACGTAGATATTAAACAGTTCATTGCTGCAATTGTTAAAGCAGAGTTGAAGATGATCGAAGCTGCTAAGGCCGACGCTGAGAAACAAGAAACTGAGCGTGTTGTTGCCGAAGCAAAGGAAAAAGAGTTTGAAGCACTTGCAGAGGAGCTTAGTGTCACTGTAGATGAGGCTAAAGGCTTCTCTGAAGATGAAATTAAAGAAAAGCGTCAGGCAATCGAAGACGCTAAGAATGATGATACAGAAACATCTGAGAGTTTCAAGTCCCTTCTGGAAAGTCTGGAAAATACAACTAAAGAGCTTACTGTAGAGTAAGTATAATAAAAGGAGATTTAAAATGGATAAAGCAATTGTTGAACAACTTGAGAAAGCAGTAGCACAGCTTACTCTGACTATTAAAGAAAAATTTGACGAGTTTGGGGCTACTTCCGGTGAAGTTAAGGAGCTTCAATCCAAACTGGCAGAGGTACAGAAGGAGTTTTCTGAGAAGAAGCACCAGTTTGAAATTGCACAGATGAAGGGTGCGACGTTCGACAAGGCGCGTAAGTCTGAAGTAGAGACTCGTCTTGATGAACTTTTCCTTGCCAAAGCGCTGTGCCACGATGTTAACACTAAGGCATTCAATCAGGCTGCTTTCGATAGGATCAAAGCTCTCCCGATGTATGCTGACGCAATTAAAACTGCTGCTACTTTTGATGCAGTTGATGCCATGACTACTGGCGGGACTGGAACTGGTGCTGAGTGGATTCCTGAAGCATTTAGTTCTACTCTTTACGAAGAAATCTGGCTTAACCTTGAAATCGCTAAGCTGTTCCGTAGGATTCAGATGCCTGCTCCTACCTATACCCTGCCATTCAATCCCGGTAGGATCATAGCCCTTGCTACCACCGAAGGTGTTACAGTAGATAAGAAAAAGCCGACCACTGATAAACTGGTGTTCACCGCTAAGAAAATCATGGCAATCGTTGAGATGACCGACGAGTTTGAGCAGGACTCTCTTGTTCCGGCTCTTAACTTCCTACGTACTCAGTTGATTGAGGCCTTCGCACTTGCTCAGGAAACCATGTGTCTTAATGGTGAGATTAGTGGTAATAAGCTTTATGCTTCCGGTCAAGTACCTGCCGCTAGCGACGTTCGTAGTCTGGTTAATGGTATCCGTAGGGATGCTATGAACTTGAACGCTAAAGTAGACTTCGGCGCTGCTTCAGGTTTCACCGCTGATAACCTCCGCGCACTTCGTACCCAGATGGGCAAGTACGGTAAGAAGCCGGGTGATATTGCCTACATTATGGACATGGCACAGTACAATGCGTGTCTTGGTTTCACTGGGTATCAGTTCCTGTATCAGTACGGTGCTGGTGCAGTTATCCAGAACGGTGAGCTTGGCCGTCTTGACGGTATCCCAATTATTGTAACTGAACTGCTTCCTGCTGGGGCTACTGACGCTGCTGACGCACTTGGTCTTCTGAATGCTTCCGGCGTTTGGGATTCTAACACTGCGACCAAAAAGACCTGCGTACTTGTTAACAAGAATGGTTATTTGTGGGGAGATAGAACTGAATTTTCCCTCGAATTATGGAGAAACCCGCTCTCTCAAACCACTAATCTCATCGGCAGTCAGAGACTTGACTTCGAAAGAGTTGGCTCTGATACCGCGAAGTTCTGCGCAGTGGGCTACAACATTTAATACCTGCCAACTAGGGAGGGGTGCAATGCCCCTCCCGCCTTTAATATAAAATAACTGGAGACAACCTTGCAACTCAAAAGTAAAGTAAATTATTCAAACAGGTTCTTCTCACTTGAACCTGGAGAAGAAACCACAAATAGACCTGAAATAACAGAAGAACAAAAACAATATCTGGTAGATACATTCCCAGCAGATTTTGAAGTTATAGCTACAACAGAAAAACCTACAAATGACAACACAGAAAAACCTAGCGCTACTAAAGAATTTAACATAGAAACACCTGAAGATAAACTTAAGATAATTAATTTGGAATCAAACCTTAAAATAGAAACTAAACAAGTTGGCAGACCTAAAAAGGTAAAATAAATGTCGTTTACTGATACTGAAACAGTACAACATTTTTTGAATAAAGAAGAGCTTGACCAACTATCTACTATACAGGTAGAAATGTTGATTGAGATGGTAGACGGTCTTATAGAAGATTATTGTGGCTGGCATGTACTTGCACAAGATTACACAGACAAAAAGTATAACGGCACAGGGCTTGCTCAGTTTGACCTTAAAGTATATCCAATATCTAATGTATCGTCTGTTACCGTATCAGATTCTTCAGGAGCAGTAACAGACGTAACAGCAGACATACTTTCGATAGACGACGAAGGTATTTTGTATTTTAAACCCGGTAGTGCAACCTTAACATCTTTCACAGCTGGAACTCAAAATGTAACAGTAAGCTTCACTGGCGGTTACTCTGAAATACCATCGTCACTTAAGATGGCAGCTACCGAAATGGTAGTTAGATATTTTAATAGAGTTACCACTGAGAATATAGGTGTAAATAAAGAGCGCTTTGAGCAGGACGAAGTTGAATATGACAAAGTGGACATTACACCGGCAGTGGCTAGGGTTTTGGATAAATACAAACGTTTTATTATAGTATAACACAGCAACGTAAACTAATAGTTTACAAAATGTTCTTTATGTAAAACATAATTTACAAAAACCACTATAAATGTAAATTATACTTAACACTAAAGGTAATACATGTCAAAGTTCGCATACAATGTTTCACTCAGGCGATTAAAGAATAACAACGGGGTCTACAATGGGCTACCTCGCATTTATAATGTTGATCGTGATAGTTATAGTTATGGCTACGCCGAAGTAAACGTTGCTGCGGCTAGCCCTTTTGTGCGAACTAAGGTGCATGATTGCAGACTAGAAGGAAACTCTGACGTACAGAATGGTGACTTGATACAAGATAGAGTAGACAGTTCTTACTATCTTGTTATGGACGTAAAGGGTATATTTGGTGGTGGCAGTAACGGAACTTACGCATACAAAGATGCAACTTTATACAAAGTAAGTGCTGTAGCTACTATTAGAAGAATAGGAGACGCAACACCAGACTTTTTTGGAAGATCAACTACAGGTTTCACCATACTAGCTAGTAATGTGAAGTTAATGGTTAACCCTCAAAGCTTTGGCGTATCAGAATACGTAGAAGGCCTTAACCCTGATAATAAGATAAAAGTAGTGCTTCAAAGTAAAGTTGGCGTAAAAATAAATGATCGTATAGAAACAGACAACGGAGATGTTCTACAGATAGAGAATATTGACAAGTCTTCTTTGGTTGGACTTTGGGTTTGTTATTGCGATTTTGATAAGAGGTAGGTAGTGTTTGAACTTAGGGTTAAAAAGAGCGATTTAAATAGAATTACCCAGAGGCTAGAGAAAATAGCAAGGGAATTACAAAATGAAAAATCTCCTGTTTTATCTTATCAAGTTCATTTGCTGGATGAGTACAAGAATGTAGTTGCGGCGGCTATGGGATCGGTTAAAGGAAGTGGCGGCTCAGTTTTTTTGGATTTTGAATTAGGAACAGCTAGGTCTTGGTGGGCAGGGTTAGCACCATTTACTATGGCTTATAAAGCGTATAAAAATGGAACAAGCACTGCTGCTTTGACTATATGGGAAGATACCGGAGAAACTAAGCAAGCTGTCGGTAGGTACGGAGATTTCGCGGGGATAGACGGAAGTAGAAACCCAGAAGAATATAAGAGAGCTATCAACACAGAATACGGTGACACTTTAGGTGATCTAGTTGGTTTTGGTGGGGGTTGGCCTAAGAGAGCTTTATTCACTATAGCTAATAAAATATTCGTAGATAATAAAGATGAAATTGTAGAGGAAGTTAGGCGCAGGGTAAACAAAACTATAGAAAATTCTGGATGGGGAAGGTATTAATATTGAGATGTGAAAACACTACTATTTACGCTTTATTAGACCCACGTAATAATGAGGTAAGATATATAGGCAAGACAGTGCAATCACTTAAAGAGCGTTTGCGTAGTCATTTAAAAGCAATAAAAAGAGAAACCAATCACAGAACAAATTGGTTAAATAATTTAGTTAAATGTGGAGTTACACCAAGTATAATTGAGCTTGAAGTAGTTAGCTCAGAAGAGTGGGAAGTAGCTGAGATATTTTGGATTAGTTATTTAAAATTTTTAGGGGCTAGTTTAGTAAATTCAGCAACTGGAGGCGCAGGCAATTCAGGTTTTGTAATGTCTGAAGAACAGAAACAAAAACTACGCGAAATTAATTTAGGCAAAATAAGAGGTCCGTGTGCTGACGAAACAAAGGCAAAAATATCAGTAGCAAATAAAGGTAAAGAACGGTCTGACGAACATAGGCAGAAACTGCGTGAGGCTAATACAGGTAAAAAAAGCTAGTGAAGAAACTAAGCGAAAATTATCAGAAGCAAGAAGAGGCAGGCCTATGAGTGAAGCTGCTAAAGAAAAGTCTAGACAGACACAACTTGGCAGGAAGTTACCAGAGTGGCATGTTCAAAAACTAAGAGATGCACAGAAAAAAGTTTGGGCAGAGAGACGTGCAGCTTATGAAACACAGCAATAGTTACTGTATATAAAAACGAGGTTATACTATAGTGGCTGCTATAACACAAGAAAATATAGAGGCATCTTTATTCAAGTACCTTTCTGTTAATTCTAACGTACCTGTGGTAGAGAGTCCATTTTTAACTGATTATAGTACTGTTGACTCTTGGATCGTGTGTGACCCGCTCTCGTCTGTGTTAGGAGTACAGCCTAAGTTGTTAGTTTTCATTCACGCTAACGTAAAAAATAAAGATATAGATAGCAGTAGAACTTTAGCAAAACTAATAAGTCAGTTGATTGTGTTGTTTGAAGAAGGACAGCCAATAGATATATACGATGTAGACAGTACCTTGGAAGTAGGAAAAATGCGGGTAACATCTCCAACGCTAGGCCCAGTAGTAGAAAGGTCTAACGGTGGTTTGAGACGAAGTTTAACTATAGGATTGTCGTATAAAGGCAATTAAATAAAGGAGATAATCATGGCGGTAGCAAAGAAATTTCAGCCAGTTCCGGTCGATGCTGGTAAAGTCCTTTTAGGCGTGGCCCAGGTACGCCTTAGCCCCCCCTCTGTAAGAGCAGCAGGCACGGCGGTAATTAAAGCAGTACGTCAGGTTCCTGATAGTACTATTTCTACAGTAACAGGGGTTGATGGTTCTACTTCTGTTAAGATTGTTGTTCCAAGCACTACACTTTCGAACACAGGTATTACTAGTACCCTTGCTGCTTCTGGCACGTATACCGGAACTAGAGACGGAGCGTTCATAATCAGAGTTAAAACATTGAGCGCTGCGGCAGGCGCTACCGCAGACATTTTCTCTCCTACAGGTTACGTAGAAGAAGATGTGGCACTTCCGCTCACTAATAAAAACCTGAATATTGAATCAGCTACTACCTCTGGAGTACTGGTTTCTGGTAACGTAACAGCTGGTGGCGTTGTCGGACAGACCTTCATCATCCCAGTTGTTTCTGGTTCTGCTCAGGACAGTATTCAGACTAACATCATCTGCCCTTACTCTATTTTTAGTGAGGCTAATGAAAGCGCTGGAGCGCTTAGGGATAGCAAGTTCAGCCCGAAGGTTGATAGTCAAGAGATTTTTGAGGCAGGGTTTCCGGCTGAAACATATTCATCAGTAATTACAAAGACTTCCGTTGCAGTGTCATTCACAGCTAGTGAATTTTCCAACACTAACATTGACCATCTTCGTTCGCTGATGAGTTCTGTTATTAACGACTCTAAGATGGGGGCAGTGGCTTGCGAGATTATGTTGGCAGCTTCTGACGGAACTCTGTATAGCTACTATGTTCCTTCTGCTAAGCTTGAAACTTTCCCTGAGTTTGCGCCTACTAACTCCTACAGTGCCCAGTCGTGGTCACTTAACGCTGCACGACAAACTCAGGTTTCTGGCGGTGCAGTTGTTTCAAATACATGGCTGACTAATACAAAAGTGTTTTATGAAGGGGATTACGAGCACTAAAAATTTACTTGACAAACTGAATTTTTGTGGTATACTTAATAGCGGGGTTATTATAACCCCGCTTTATTTAAAACTTTAATATTAGAAATACCGGAGGTAGTAATGTCTGAAAAGTTTAAGAAAGTATCTGAAACAGAGTATCAAATTTTATTTGGGAATAAGTGGGAAACTGTTAACGTGCCTTGGGGAAAGACAGAAGCAATACTGAAAGAGTTTGCTGGACAAGGTGGAATAATTGACCCAATTTCTGGTGAGATAAAAACAGACCTGTTGACTATGGTTTCACAGTTCAGCAAACTTGGAACAATCCTTCTATCTGAATACGACGAAGAAGGCAAGCTTGTAAATGAAATATCCTGCAAGGGTAGGTCAACGCTTGATGTTATCAATACATTTATGCTTGTACAGGAGATTATAACAAATTTTATGTTAGCAATCTCCGAAGCACAGAAGGAGATTGCCAACCAAGCGTCAGAAAAAGAAAAGACAAAGACGAAGAAATAACGTACGACCTGCTTATAATGCACTTAGCTGGTTACAACCCAACAGCGTTCAAAAGGTTTAAGTGGATGTTTTCTTGGGACCAGATATTAAAGTTTTACAAACACAAACAAAAAGATTACGCTGATAAGTTTAATACTGGTGTTGAAATATTTATCGAAATTGTGTCAGCAGCCCTAGGCGGAAAAAAGAATGACGAGGAGTACGGATTAGCTGACGGCTCAGAGATAGAATTGTCAGAAGAACAGATAGCAAAACTCAAGAAAAGCCTTGGTTCAAACTTTGCTCAAATCTATCCACAATACGCTGAAGAATAGCATCTATTTCATAATAAATAGAGACGCACAGAGAGCTAGAAACGGTTTAAATTTTTGTTTTGACTGGTAGCTTGCCTATAATGAGAAACATGGTATAATCTCTTTTAAAAAGGAGGTGTGCTATGTTACGGTGGCTTAATTTGGTTGGTAAGGGTAAGATGACTCCGCTGCCTTTGGGACAAGACCCGGTTATTGTTTTTATAGTAATATTGTTACTGCTATTCTTGGCGTTTACTGGGTTATGGCCCGTTGCCTTGCTTATACTAACAATAGCAGTAGTAGCAGCTAATGTAATAATTGCTTTAGAAAAGAAAAAGTATAAGTGAAAATATGGAGATGAGCAGGGACTAGATGAACCCGCAGTTCATCTCCATATTTTTGTTTATAAATTGAAAATGACATTCAAATTCAGAGGTCTAAAATGTCTACTAATGAACGCTTAGGGATACAATTATATTTTGATCTTAAGGAGCTTGACGCTAACCTAAGTCAAATCAAAAGTAAACTGCAAAATACTTTTGGTGACTTGTCTAAACTAGTAGACGTTACTAAGATCAACGATACGTTTAAGGCTACTACTACACAAGTAGAACTTCTAAACAAGGCGTGGGGCACTACTACAGCCAAAACTAAAGAACGCCTCAAGGAAATGTTTGACATAGAGCAAGTCCAGAAGTATGTGCAGAAAGACCTAGACATTACTAAAAAAGGACTTAACGAAAAAACTGCCGCTACTAAGAAAGCTGCTGAAGATCAGCAAAAGGTTAACGATCAAGTATTTAAGGCAAGGCTGCGTCAGTTGTCTGAAGAAGAGAAGCAACTTAATACTTCTCTCAGAGCTTACGCAAAGTATCAGGAAGCAAGAGAAGCAGCTTTTAAAAAGTCTGAGAATAAACAAGCTTTAGCAGAAGAAGCAGCATTTCAGAATAGGATATGGGCCGAATACAAAGCCAGCGTTAACTACGCTAATAAGATTTTTAAGGATGCTGCCGCTGAACGTAAGCGTGTACTAAGAGATGAATCTAATAATCGAAAAGCCCAAGCAAAAGCTGACGCAGACGAAGAAGCTGCGATAGTAAAAAGGGCGTGGGCTGAACATGCTGCCAGCGTTAACTACGCTAATCAGGTATTTTCAGCATCAAACAAAGCAGGAAAAGTAACTGGTGGCCCTGTATCAACGCAGTGGTCAAAAGATATAGAAACGCAGGCTAAACAGGCAGAAGCTTTTTTACAGGGGTTAGGGCGACAAGGGTTTAAGTATGTAAACGGCGCAATTGTAGAAGCTACACAGAGTATGAAAGGTTTTAACGGAGGTCTACTTAATCTTCTAAACCTAGAAGCAAGATTCTACAGTGTCCGTGCTATACTGTTTGCAATGACTACACAGATAAGAGATTCTATATCTTCTGTGTTGGACTTGAACCAAGCCTTACATGATACCGCAGCTATCTCTGGAGCTTCAGTAGAAGAGATGCAGCGGCTTGAGCGTGTAGCCTTGAACTTAGCAGCTAGCTCCAAGTTCACAGCGCAAGGCATTATGGACGTTATGAAGACGTTGGCACAGGCTGGCGTTAATGCAAATCAGATGCCTGATGTTACCAAAGCAACAGTTATGTTTGCTACAGGAGCAGGTGCTACACCAGATCAAGCCGTAAAACTTATGACTACATCTCTGAATGCTTTTGAGATAGAAGCTAAAGACAGTATGCGCGTGGCTAATGCACTTACCGCAGCGTTAAACAGTTCTAAACTTGAAGCCGGTGGCCTTGGTACTGCTTTTAACTATATAGCTAACGAAGCTTCAGCTATGGGCATGAGCTTAGAAGAGTCGCTTGGTATAGTATCTGCGATATCACAAAAAGGTATTATGTCCAGTACTATAGGTACTGGTATGTCGCAACTTTTATCTAATCTGGTAGCGCCCAAAGGCAGGTTTAGTGCTTTACTTGAAAAGCGAGGCGTAAATTTAGACGCTATAAATCCGGCCAAAAATAGTTTTGCCGATGTAGTTAAGGAGCTTGAAAAAGCAGACTTTACACTACAAGAAATACAGTCTTCTCTAGACAAGCGTGTGGCAAGGGCGCTAGTAACTACACTAAATGTAGGTTCAGACGGCTTTAGAAGAATGACAGAAGCAGTAACTGGAACTAACGCCACACTCATAGCTAACATGAAAGCTATGGAAGGCGTTAGAAACCAGATGAACGTGGTTAAACAGGAATTTGTAATTGCAGTAAATGATATTGGAAAAATACTAAGTGGTCCTTTGGCTGCTGCGTTTGGGTTACTAAGAACATTCGTTGCTGGGCTTAATACTGACGGCGGAAAGTTTGTGTTGGCCTTGTCTGCCATAAGTGTGGCTGCAATGGCGCTAATACCTATGATAGTAAATCTGACTAAGACTATCCAAGCGTTAGGGCTGGCAACAGCAATATTCACAAAACTAAATCCGTGGGTAGCTGCATTAACACTAGGGCTTGGGGCTGCTTCAGCGGCAATAACTTTATTTGGTGCTTCACAGAGACGTTCTAAAAAAGAACTTGAAGATTACACATCACAAATAGGAAAAACCGCTGATAAAATAAAGCAGGCTGAAGATAGCATGAACAGCTTTGTGCTGAGCATTACCGCTACAGGTGTATCTAAAGTAACGTATAATCAACTTACTGTAGAGCAGCGAAAAGCACTAGATGACTTGATAAAAAACCACCCTGAGTATCTTAGTGGCCTGAATAAAGAGAAGGATTTACTAGACCAAATAAATGAAGCACAAGATAAAGTAATAGAGAACAAGCGTATTGGGGCCAGGATAGGAGTTAACAGCTATAACTTCTACGGAGACTTGCTTAAAAAAGCAGAGACAAACGCAAGTAATTTAGAGTCTGAACTAGCAGGCGCTCCTAAAGAGACACGCGCACGTAACAGGTATTTTAATAAGTTGGGTGAAAAATATAACGACGATCCAACCACAGCATTAAAGAAGATGAAGGAGTATATAGAAACAGTTAAGCAGTGGCAATCTTTATCAGCTAGTCAAGCAGGTACATTCGGTCAGGTAGACCCAATGACCGGACTTATGAGTTTTAACGATGATTTTAGTAGCAAGAAAAAAGGAAAAATAGAGCCTGGAGACGCAGTAACTAACGCAGCAAAAGAAAGACAAAAGGAACTAGAAAAAGCTAAAGAAGAAGCTGCTAAAAATTATCTTGATTACTTGAAAGATGTACAGAAAAACAAAGATAAGTTCCTGTCAGAAGTTGAGAAGCTGGAATATTCAACTCAGGAGCGTGAAGCTAACGCTAGGATAAAAGCGCTTGAAGATGTTTTAACTGACACAACAAAAACATACGAAGAAAAACAATCTGCGTTTGAAGAAGCCAAACTTGAGATTCGTAAAAAAGTAGAAGCTAAATACTCCGATGATAGAAAGAGTATAGTTGAGGGATTTTTGTCTGCTGGCGCTACCGACGATTTGTTTGATGATTACACTAAAGCTTTGGAAAATCTAGACAAGAAAATTGACGCTGATATTAGTTCTGAGGCAAATCCTCTAGGTTACAAACTAAATAAAAAGTCAGGTTTAACTTCAGATTACTACGAGAAACAAGCTGAGCGTAGATTTAGAACTGAAGCACAAGCACTAAATTTACAGAAAGAGCAGGCTAAGACAGCTGAAGAAATACGTAACCTTGACATACAGATATTACAAGCGCAGATAGATTCAGGCGATATGAAGGTTAAATCGTACCAGAACGATCTTAAGGTTTTAGGATTGTCAGAGGAATCTGTGCGTAAAAAGCAAGAAGAAGGGGTTGAACTATCTGAAAATGAGCGCCGTTATATAAATATACGTGACAAGATGGAAGAGATAGTAAATCTCAACTCACAGCTTCTAAAGCAGCAAACAGAACTTAAAGACACCAGCTTTGGCACAAACTTTAAAAAAGGCATGTACAAAGCAAATAGAGGTTTTGGTGACGCTGCATCCATGACCGAAGACCTTGGCTACAACATCACCAATACCCTAGAAACATCTACTGAGAGCGCAGTAAATGGGATGATAGACGCTTTAGGTAAGGGAGAAAATGCGTGGCGCTCTTTTAAGGACGGAATAGGAAATATACTTAAAGACATAGCTGATGTTTTGCAGAAGTACATAGTAAAGATGATGGTGGTGTACGCTGTTCAGCAGTTGATAGGGATGGCTACTGCTAGCTCTGGCGGGGGCGGCAGCCCAATGACTTCTTCCACAAGTGCCGGAACTTTCACACTAGGGGCTAATGGGTTGTCTCCTGCCCAGTTTGCTGACGGTGGCGTTGTGACTGGTGGAATACCTGGAAAAGACTCTGTGCCTATCCTAGCTATGCCGAAAGAATTCATAGTAAGAGCTTCGGCAGTAGATAAGTACGGTGTTGACTTTATGCAGGAACTTAATGCAGGGCGCGTTAAGAGATTTGCCGCTGGGGGCAGTGTTAGTGGGGTGAGTGCTAGTGCTAGCAGCGGTAAAAGTGAGCAGCCGTGGGTTCTCAATATTTATAACATAGCTGATATAGAATCAGTGCCACGTACCACTGGGCCTGAGATTATAAATACAGTTTCGTTTTCGTTAAGCAAAAGGGATGTATTATACCGACAAATTAAAGGAATAATGCAGGGGAATTAAAGATGGGTGATGTTGCTACAGATTTAACCGGAAAAGTTTTTGGTAGATTAACAGTACTTTATAAAGGCGTTACTAGAAAGAAAAAGATAGCGTATTGGGTATGTAAGTGTGAATGTGGCGCGGTTAAGGAAGTAAGTGCCGGAACATTAAAACATGGAAATGTACGCTCATGTGGTTGCTTAACAAAAGATAAACGATATGACTTAACTGGTAAGCGTTTTGGTATGTTAGTGGCTATTACTAGAACTGAGTATACAGTCAGCGGTAAGAAAAGGTCATATTGGGTATGTAAATGTGATTGTGGTAACGTAAAGGAAATATATACTGGACATTTGAATTCTGGAAAAATGTTGTCTTGTGGTTGTATGCGCAAAGGTCCAGCAGGCGTGGAGTTATTAGGAAAAAGATTTGGTAGATTAGTAGTAATAAAGGAGTATAAATCAAACGGAAAAGGTGGTAGCAGGTGGGATGTAAAATGTGATTGTGGAAACGTTATAAATGTAGTTACTGGACAATTAACCAGCGGCGGAACCGTTAGTTGTAGTTGTCATAAAAAAGAACTTAGTGCGAAAAGACTGAGTGAGTACAGCAGAACGCACACTGGGTCACTACACCACAGTATAATTCAAACTTAACTGAAGAGGATAGAATTGATAGGCGCGCAATACCTGAGTATAAAGAATGGACACTAATAATATACAAAAAGTACAAAAACATTTGCCAATGTTGTGGTAAATATACACATAATGGTAACGCGCACCACTTAGAAAGCTATAGAAGTAACCCAGAGCTTAGAACAGATGTTAATAATGGAGTTTATTTATGTAAGAAATGTCACGTAGAATTTCATAAAACTTATGGTTATGGTAACAACACAAGAGAGCAATTCATAGAGTTCATAAACACTAAACTAGTAGCCTAACTTTACTACGCAAACTAAAATTAATAATTTTTACAACTTTTGTGTATATAAATATAGTAGAGGTAAATTTTTATGGCAATACCAAACTATCCTGTTACGGATTCTACGACTGGCAAGGCAATGCCGAGACCGTCCCGGCCAATAGATTATGGAGTTAAAACTAGCACCATTATCAGCGAGTTCGACGCAGGTCACAGCCAACGCAGAGCTAGAGGCAGAGCAAAGAACACTTTTGAGTTTTCTTATTTGGCACTTAATGCTACCGAGTACAAAACTCTGCGGGACTTCTACATCTTTTGTAATGGCCCTGTGAAGTCATTCAACTGGGTCGATCCTGTGACCAATTCTAATTTCGTCGTACATTTTTCAATGGAAAACTTCGTCGGAAACTACAAGATGCACAACGCAAACACCCCTTTATATGAAGTAGGTATAAAGCTGGAGGAAGTATTCTAGTGTGCTCAAAAGACACCATAGAAAAAATACAATGGCTAGCTTCACTTAAAACAAAAGAGATATGTGGAGTGGTACTAAAAGACAACTCTATAGTAGAGATAAAAAATGTTTCTACAACCAACCACACATTTATCTTCGACAAAACTGAATGGTTCAAGCTTTTGAACACTAAGCCAGAAATAAGATGTATTTACCACAGCCACGTTAACGGCGATCCTGAACCCTCCAAAGATGACTTAGCGTGCCAGAAAAGACTAAATTACGATTTTCTAATAGTTGCTGGAAGTAAGTGGAGATATATAAGTGCCTAGAACTCTTACTACGCTATTTAAAGAAGAGGCTGTTGCTAGTGAGCAAGAGCCACTTTTGCACCTGATAACTGTATCTATAAATCAGGACACAGATTTGACTGTAGTTGCCTATAATGATGATGTTCAGTACAACGGAATAACTTACACTAAGTTTCCGGTTAAATATAACGGCATGGAAATAAACGGAGACGGCAGCATTAGCAAAGCTAACGTAGTTGTAGCTAACGCAGACAGAACCATACAGTCATTCATAGAAAACTACAATGGACTTAGAAATTGTCCTATAAGTATAAAAACTGTATTCGCTAAATTCTTAGATAAAGTTTACAATACCGGATGGTATTTCGATAACACAGCTAATGGCTGGGGCGGATTTGGTGCAACGCTAACCACAGACCCATACGGTGTGATAGTAACATCCACGTCAACTGACCCAATGTTTTATATTACTGGATTATCAGTAACTGGTTCTGTTTACAAAAATGTTAAGGTGAGAGTCAAAAGATTAGCAGGCAGTGGCTGGCAAGGTACGTTATATTACCACACAGCAGGGCATGGTGCATCTGAGTCTTATAAAAAGGATTTCGCAGAGCCAGAGAATTTTAGCAACACCATAGAGATAACCCTAGATATGTCTCAACTAACAGCTGGCGGGAGCGATTGGGCAACCAGTGTAATAGACAGTTTAAGGTTTGATTTTGGAACTACAACTGAAGACGTTTTTCAGGTTGAATACGTAGCGTTAATTGACGACTACAATAATATTTTTCCTATACCAAATGTAAATGTCAGCACCACCTCGTTTACAGAAGAATTTTATGTAATAGATTCATACACCGCAACCGAGTCTGCCGTTCAGTTTAATCTTGAGCCTTCTATGGATTTCTCTGTTAGACTTCCTAGGCGCAGGTTTACTCATCTTTGTTATTGGCGGTATAAATCTGCTGAGTGTGGGTATGTTGGTGCTTTGTCTACTTGCAAGAAAGATATAACTGATTGTGAAGCCCACAGTAACGTTGCTAGGTTTGGTGGGTTCGTTGGAGTTCCAGCAAGTGGTGTTAGGCGCATACTATTCTAACTATTTTATTTTATTGAGGTTTTGTGAACTACGTAAAGTATCTGAGTATACCGAATAAACACCTTGGAGCAGACTTCAGTGGGTGTGATTGTTTTGGGTTAGTAAAACTTATCTATAAAAATGAGTTTAATGTAACACTACCAGACTGCGATGATTATGCTAAAAACTGGGAGCTTACAGACGCAAAAAAGATATTAAGGCTATACACTAAATTTGGGTTCAAAAAAGTACCAGATACTAAGTTTGGCGACGTTATTTTAATAAATGAGTCTAACTACCCAAAACATCTAGGCGTAGTTATAAACGATGGATACTTTCTACACACACTAGAAAGCGGCACGTTTTGTCATTCTTACTTGGTAGGTGTATACAGCCAAATAATTCACTCTGTTTTTAGGTACAAGAGAGGTTTAATTTGTTAGTAAAATTTTCCCCAGAATTTAAAAAATACGTTTCATTTAAGGAAGCGGTAGTTGTTGATGGAGCGACTTTATCTCAGTGCCTTGAGAAGTTACTTTGTGATTACCCACAACTGTACGTATTTTTAGTAGCAGACGCTGGTGAAGAGTCCAACAAAACTTCTTTAAAGTTGAATAACGAGTATTTACTTTACTCAGATTGTTTGTGGCAGAAGGTTAGTTCTGAAGATGTGCTTGAGTTTGGAAGAGACGTTCCTGAAGGCTCAGGTGGTATAGGAAAAATAATAGTAGGAGTTGTTCTTATAGCCGCAGCTTTTCTTTCTGCTGGCTCTTTGTCGTGGGCCGCACTAGGGTTCTGGGGCAAAATGGCAGTAATGGCTGGGGTGTCAATGACGATGGGTGGTATGTCCGAGCTTGTTATGGGCCAACCTCAGCTTCCTACCTACGACTCAGGAAATTCATCGTCTGCCACATATAGCTTTTCTGGTATAAAAAACACTACTACTCCAGGCACTCCTGTAAATATAATTTACGGTAAGCATAGAGTAGGTGGCCATGTATTAAACGCCTTTGTTGATGTACTTGGCGTAGACCAATTTCTATATGCGCAGTATGGTTTATCTGAAGGAGAAATTGACAGCATAGACGTAAACTCTGTTCAAGTAAACAACCAAAGCATACTACATTACCAAGATATAGCTGCTTTTTGGAGAACTGGTAGCAATGTAAATGAACCGCAATGGCCCTTAATAACTCCTAAAGAAACAACTAGTTTATACGATACTAGTGCAAGCCCAATAAAACTGGCCCGTGTTAGTGACACCTTAGCTGAGTGTATCCTATTAAACAGTGAAGACATAACTGGCATCTCTCTTAAGTTTAACTTGAAGATAGCTTTGTACGCTAGTGATATGTATAAAGGTGACTCTGAAACTACCCCTTCTCCGCTGCCAGAATTACAGAGTAGGATAGAGGTTTACTCCGGTGACACTTTACTAGGGGCTACAGATAACCCAGTGTCTTTCAATAACGGAAATTGGGGGCTTAGAATACTGCCTTTTATACTGCAAAAAGATTTTAATTTTAATACTTTAAGCACTGACCTTAAAGTAAAATTCTATTTTTATACAGAGTTAGGTCAAGGTGTGTGGGATGGTTGGGAAACTCTACGCCATTATTTAGTTATAGACGGTTATACTCTAAAAACCACTACTCTTGATACGCTTGACAATAGGAACTCTATGTACGGGTTTAACCGCATAGAGAACTCGGTGACACACAATATTTTGGCTGCAAAGCCTGCTCCACCTAATGAAGATACTAAAGATATGGGAGCAGTAGCAACTACGTCTAAACCAGTTCACGCCTGCAAAGTTATAATATCAGCACCAGCTTTGTACAGTAACGGTGGAGCTGCTAGGGTAGACTTTAAAATATTTTATAAAATAAAAGATGCTCCATCAGATAGCTGGGTAGAGTACACAGCTCCTAACAACTACCCAGACTGGAATTACATAACTTCTCCAGCCAGTAAATCTGAGGTATCTGTATCCAGGGAGTTAGTGTTTCCAGCGTTAGACCAATACGATATATGCGTACTTAGGACCACAAACAATCATGACGCTGATCTTAATATAGGTGACACTATATATCTTAAGAACCTAGACGAGATAGTTTATAGTGACGTTGCGTATGTTAATACTGCGTTACTTGGTGTTAGAATAAAGGCCACAGATCAGATTTCAGGGAACATGCCAGTAATTACTTCTGTTGTTAGCGGTGTAAAAGTGGCTGTCCCTGAAGGTACTAATGGCTCTGATTATAACGGCACCGATAGATACATGCCCGGTGGTGTGGCTAATTGGAGCGGTCAATTATCAGCCACAAAAGCGTGGACGGATAATCCTGTTTGGTGCCTGTGGGATTTAATAACTAATACCAGATACGGCGCAGGTAATTATTTTACTATAGATCAAACAAAACTTGGTCTTATGCTGGCCAATTTTTATGTAATGGCTGAGTACTGCGACACCAGAATAAAAGATGATGGTACAATTGTAACTGACCCTGCTTCCGCAGAGTGGGCGGCGGCTAGACCTAGGTTCAGTTTGAATATAGTTTTGGATGAATCTAAGTCTATACCAGAGCTGCTTACTGCTATATGTGGGGTTATGCGTGCTTCTTGGTATTACTCTGAAGGCATAGTATGGATCGACATAGACCGTAAAAAGAACATTACGCAGCTGTTTAACATGAGTAATATTAAAGACTTTACTCAAACTGGGCTTTCATATAGAGGTATGATAAACTCTTACGAAGCACAGTTTATTAATAAAGAAAAAGACTACGAAAAAGATATTCTTTTAATAGAGGCCGAGAGTCTTAATACTAACTCCCAGCTAGAAGAAAGAAAGAAGACCTTAGACTTAGTTGGAGTAACAGATTATAGGCAAGCTCAAGCTCTAGCTAGGTATGCTTTGCTAGCAGGAGAAAATTTACTTACGTCTGTGTCATTTAAAACAGGAACTTATGGGTTATTGTCTACTATAGGAGATGTAGTTGGGATTCAACATGATGTTCCTGCTTGGGGTTACGGCGGAAAAATAGAGGGGTACAATGCTGGCACATTAGAATTAACTTTAAGTGGTGACGTGATATACAGCGGTAACGCAATGTCTATCATGATTTCTAGTAACGGTGCCGAGCCTGTTACACTAGCTCTAACTGCAAAAGCCAACGGAACATATAACACAGTAACATTGACTGGCACGCCAGCAACAGCCCCAGCAATAGGAGACGATTATGTTGTAGGCGAAACAACCAACGTTGTTAAGCCTTTTAAAGTACTGGCTGTGAAAAGAGATTCTGATGAGTTAGTAGAAATTTCGTGTGTAGAATATAATGAAAGTATCTATGACCTTGCTGATGATATAACTGGAGCTGGAACTTTTGTAACTTATGACTACTCAACACTACCAGACCCAGTACAGCTTTCTGTAAGTAATTTTACTGTAGAAGAGAGAGCTTACACTGACTCTGCTGGTAACGTTAAGGTTGGGGTTGACTGCTACTATTCAGTCCCTACAGCTCTAAACTGGGCTGGTGTTATTATTAACTACGGAACTGCTGGCTCAGGTATTTACACACAGCTGCCTGTGGATAAGTCTGGGTACGTGTTCATACCAGATATAGGCACAGCAGGCACATTACAGTTTATAGCCTGTTCAGTTTATAAAGATAATACTAGGCAAACTATAAACGAGTCTTTGGTAGATTTGATAAATAACCCGTTTACAACCTTAGTTGTTTCTTCAACTCTGGCTAATAATATTACGCTAAGTGGAGTGTCAGGCCTTCAGTTAAAAGGTCAGGGAAATGATAATGTGTTTGTGGGTAGAGATGCTGCCTTTACTTGGAGAAAGCCGCAGCTTGTTGATGCGCTTACCAATTTACCAGCTGGGGAAGATGGTGGCGCGGGAGTTAATGACTCATCAAGCTGGTTAAAGCACTACCTTATTGAGATTTTAAACCAAAGCGGCAGTGTACGAAGAAACGATAAGATAACCGTAGAAGAGTATACGTATAACCATATTGATAATCACGCTGACGGTATAACTAGGTATTTTTCAATAAGAATAACTCCTGTTGACAAATTAGGTAGACGTTCTGCGCCTGTTACGTTGTCTGTAAGTAACCCTGCACCAGCTGCTATATCATAAACTGAGAGGTAATTGTGGTAACTGTAACTTCGTTTATAAGAGCATTTAGCGTAAACTTTACCCCTTCTACTGAGATAGACATTGACTACTACGAGATACACGCTAGTCAAACTCAAGGGTTCACGCCTAATGAATCAACACTAATCAACCGTGGACCTGAGACTTCATACTTTCACAGAGTTGATGTTGGCGGAACTTATTACGTGCGGATTGGTGCAGTAGATGTATTCGGCCCGGAAAATACAAACTACTCAGCTGAGTATTCAGTTTATGTAGGAGATATGCAACTTCTCCCTAACGAGCTGTATACTACTATGCGAACTGATTTTTGGGTTAATAATTCAATCTTCAGGTTTACAAATTCTGGAACTGCCAGCACTACCCTTGAGTGGACAGCTGGAAGTGTATTTAGAGCCGACGCTACATACACATTAGCACAAGGCACAATGGCTAGTGCTAATAACAAATATATCATAGCCACTTTATCAGCAGGAGCTGCTACACTATCTTCGGTTGCGTTTGGCGCTGCTCCTGTTTTAAACGATAATCAGATAATAATTGCGGTTACTTCTTCGTCTCCCTCTTCTGGCACTAATAACTACCTTTGCTACATGCGCCAAGCTAACAGCGTGGAGTTTGATGGGGCTATTCTTAGACAGGCTACTGTTGGAACGTTACAAGTAGCTGACGCTGCTATTACTCAAGCTAAGGTCTACGGTTTAGTTGTTGGAGACGAAGGCATTACTATGGGGGAAAATGCCACTATCAGCTGGGATAACGTAGATGGCGTGCCAAACACAATAATGCACACGTCTACATATATAGACGCACAAAACGTAGCAACGTTTAATGTCTATGCCGAAAATATATCTGGTAATACTATTACTGGCAAAACTTTGCAAACAAGTTCAGATGTTAACGCTAAAAGGTTTGTTGTTAGCAGTGCTGACGGAGAAGCACACTTTTTCGCTGATAATGGTTATGACACTATTGAGGAGTTAATAACTATTGGGTTAAGTCAAGTATCAACTGACTATATATTAATTAAAAGTGGGTCTGCTAACACGTCTAATATGGCCTTCAGAGGCGAGACTAAAGGTGGGGTTACAACCGAGATAGTAAATAATGGCACAAGTACAATAAATGTTGGTATTAGGGTATATGTACCTGGAGATACTGGAGCTACTTATGGAATTAGGTCTGATGTACAATCTAACGGCATAGGTGTGCTAGGACAGGCTGGAAGTTCTGGAAGCTACTACACAGGTACTGGGGTGTGTGCTACAGGTAGTTATTTAGGTGGAGATTTTAATGCAGGAAGTGCGGGAGCGCTTAGGCTTGGAAGTAGGACTAGTGACCCAGTATCGTCTGTGAACGGCGCAACATATTATAACAGCTCAACCCACAAATTTAGAAAAAATGTAAACGGAACTTGGGCAGATTTCTAGGAGAAGAAAATGGCGTTAACTTGTGATGTAACTACAAAACACGGACTTAGTTTAGCAGGAGCGTATGTGCGTGTAACCTACTTACACGGCGATAAAGAAAAACTTGACATAGAATATGCTGTGTACCCAACCAAGGAGCTTAGGGACTTAAATAAAGAGCCAGTAGAGGTTAAAAACGTGGTAGTTGATTTAGATTTAAACTTTAACGGTAATCATTTTAATTTTGCGTATAAAAAATTAAAAGAACTAGATGACCTTAGCTCGGCAGTAGACGTTTAAATAAACGGAGGTTTAAAGTGGCGTACATATCAAATGGAACAATATCAATTTTTAAAGGAACTGCACCTACAGGGGTGGCTGCTAACTTAACAACAGGCGGAAGCATACCAAACGGAACTTATAATTATAAAGTTGCAGCTGTTTTTTCTGGTGTAGGAGAATCATTACCTTCTTCAGCGGCTAATGTTACGGTGGCCAACTCTACTAATGACGCAGTTATATTAACATGGACTGCGGTAACAGGCGCGTCTTCGTATAAGATTTACCGCAAGCTTTCAACTGATTCTAACTATGTTAAGTATATAACTTCTACTACTAATTCAGTTGTTGACACTAATCAAATACAGTCTGACGGTTCTCCGCAAACTTCTGACGAGGTAAGTAACATTGTGCTTGGCTCAGGCACTTCATTTTCAACTAGCGGAGTAATAGCTGGTAATAGTTTTAAAGTTTCGCTTGACCCTGTGATATATCAAGTAGCTTCTGTAGTTAGCGATACCAAGCTAACGCTAAGTGTTAACTACACAGCATCTGCTGTTATAAATTCAGGATACCAAGTTTGTAATTATTACACCCCTAACCTTGGGCTTGCCGAGATAGATAAAGGTACTGCTGATTGGCCATACTGGTTGACAGCTGAAGTTATAAGAAAGCTTGACCAGAAGTTCGGTAGCGGAACTGCTAGCGGGTTAGATGTAGATAAAGTTGACGGTTTTAATGCTAGTAAAACTGCGGTTGCTAACGAGATTCCAGTTAAGGATAGCAGCGGTGATTTGGCTCTACCAACAGGTAGTGTGCTTGTCAGCACGGCTACTAATATTAACAACGATAAACTACAAGTAAAGGGTTCTGCTTTTATAAGAAATTCTGATACATCTGGCACAGGAGTATTGATAACAGGAGGGGCCACAACACCAATAATAGATGGTTACACATACAATCAAGGTGTTGGTGCTCCTCTAGCTTTACAGGTTACTACAGGTAAAAACGTGCTTATAGGAACCAGTACTGACGCTAATACTGGTAAACTACAGGTTGCAGGTGATATAGCGTTAACCTCTGTCACAACATACTCTTCAGCCACACAAGGCGCAGCTTCGGCATTACCGGCCACACCAGCTGGATACTTAAAAATAACAATTGACGGAAACGTAAGGAAAATACCTTACTACGAGTAAAATAACACACCGGAGAATTAAAATGGCTAAGAAACCAGCGCAAACGGCGACAAAGAAGACTAAAGTGGGTGATGTTGAAAAGAAAGGCGTTAAGAAGGGTCAAAATAAAAAGACCAACCAAGGCAACTCTAAGAACTCTAAAGCTACAACTAAAAATGCAACTAAAGATAAAAAGGGCAGAAAATGAAATCTAAAATTGAAGATATGCACCCTAAGTTGCTTGAAATGTATAAAGAGTTTGCGGCTAAGATGGCTGAAGCTGGAGTTCCTTTTGCACTTACTTGTGTGCTTAGAACCAAAGCGGAACAGGAAGCTTACTACGCTCAAGGAAGAAAGTCTTTAGTGGAAGTAAATAAACTTAGACAGACAGCTGGTATGGGAATGCTAACACCAGCAGAGAACAAATATACCGTTACCAAGACACTTAATAGCAAACATTTTCCTGACGCAAGTGGAAAGTCCAGGGCTTTTGACATAGTTATTATGAAAAACGGTAAAGTGCCCACTTGGGATGTTAAGTGGGACGGAGATAAAGATTCAATTCCTGATTATTTAGAGGCTGCTAACATTGCTCAATCAGTTGGACTTGAAGCTGGAGCATTTTGGAAGACGTTTAAAGATTGGCCGCACATGCAACTTCCGTTAAATATAAAATAAAAATTAATAATTTTTGCCGTTTTTGTGTATATAAATATAGTAGGTACTAAATTTTACTAGGAGGGTTAATTTAATGGCATTAACTCTGCGCACTATATCTAATAGCGGAGCAGGACTAAAAGACCCTGCTGGTAATCTGCTTACAAATATAGAAGTTTCGTTTACTTTGTGCGATAGGTACGGTAAGGCACATGATTTCTTTGACAGCGTAAGTGGGGAAAGAATTGCTTCTGTACTTCAGGAAGTTGTAACAGATAGCAACGCTGAGTTCTCAGTGCAGCTTTGGCCTACGTCAAGGGCCACTGAGACAGCTTTCTATAAATGTTCTGTAAATCATATTGGGATTAAAGACTTTATAGCGCCTTTGGTTGAGGGAGCTGATGCTTTATCTTGGGCTACATTTAAAGCTTCTGGCGCTACATTAGCGTCTAACGAAACTTCTGGGTTTGCACAACATGTGCAGGATATGAGCTTACATCTGACTTCAGCGCAAAATTCTGCGCTGGATGCTGCTAATAATCCTTCGTTAGCAAACCCGCTTGCCACACTCAATGACATAGTGTTGTCAGGAGGTGGCCATGTAATACAAGACGAAGGTGTAAGTGCCCCTGCACAGGGAAAGTTAAACTTTACTGGTGCTGGCGTACAGGTTTCTGACGACCCTACTAACGGAGCTACTGTAGTCACTATCGTAACAGGTGAGACAAGTGCTGCTACTAATATGGTGGCAGGCGCTGTTAAACTATCTACTGCCGCTAGTGACCCAACTAACCCAATAGCTGTAGGCGACAATGATTCAAGGCTTGGTGATGCTAGAACTCCGCTTAGCCACACTCAAAAACTGTCTACAATAGACGATGTAACTATATCTGTAACCAACTTAAATGCTTTAGACGACGGTGTTAATACAACGCTGCATTTTCACAATACTGACAGAGATAGAGCTAACCATAGCGGAACTCAGGCATGGAATACTGTAAGTAAAACAGGCTCTGTATTAACAGACATAGCAGACGTTCCTACACCAGTTGCTAGCAAGGCTTTAAAGAGAAACGCTACTAATACTGGATATGAGTGGGCAGATATTTCTGGCCTGACTGATCATGAAGGGCTAACCGGACTTTCAGGTGGCGCTGCTAACGACCACCATCATATAACTGGGACTCAACGGACAGACCTTACTGATGGCGGTGACAGCACTTTACACTACCATGCTGCTGATAGAAACGTTGATAACCATGTTGCTGGCACAACCAATAAATTATTCACTGCTACAGAAAAAACAAAGTTAGCTGGAGTATCTGATGGTGCAAATAACTACACGCATCCTGCTACACATTCTGCTGACATAATAACCGACGGAACTGTTAATAAAGCGTTTACTTCAACTGAAAAAACTAAGCTAAGTGGTATAGCTGAGAGCGCTAACAACTACTCTCATCCGTCTACACACTCTGCTGACATAATTACTGATGGTACTAATAATAAAGCTTTTACTGCGGCAGAGAAGACTAAACTAGCAGGTATAGCTTCTAGCGCCAATAATTATACACACCCAGAGACTCATTCCGCTGACATAATTACGGATGGAACTACTAACAAGGCCTATACAGCTACAGAGAAAACTAAGCTTGCTGGAATAGAGGCCAGTGCTAATAACTACACACATCCCTCTACTCACGAAGCTAGTATTATATCAGTAACTACTTCTGGGTTTGCAGGTAATTTAACTGCCTCTGAAGATACAGTGCAGAAAGCTCTAGATAAAATAGATGACTTGGCTTTAGGAGCTGGTAGCGGAACATCTATAAGCAAAGAAATAACACAAGCTAGTCACGGTCTTTTTATAGGAAATTTAGTAAGACACGATGGTCTAGGTTATGTTAAATCTTTGGCTGACGTAGCAGACACTGCTGATGTTATTGGGATTGTTTCTAGCGTAGCAGACATTGACACATTTACTTTAACTGTGGCTGGGTATGTTGACGGTTTGGTTGGGCTAGCGCCTGGAACAGTATTTTATTTGTCCGAAAGTACAGCTGGTACTTTAACTCCAGTAGAGCCTTCTGCTGTAGGCAACGTCAGTAAGCCTGTGTTTTTTGCCGACAGTATCTCTAGCGGGTATTTAATAAACCTAAGAGGTGTAGAGATAGTCAGCGCTGTGAGTGGAAGCTTAGTTATACCTGACGAGGATACTGGAGTATCCACTACATATACGCTTATAGTCGGACTAGACGAAGAAGGCAATAAGATACTTAAGATAGTGGAGCTTTAATATGAAATTTATAAAAGGTAAATTAACGTATCTTGCTGTGGCAGCTGCTGCGCTATTGTGCTTGGCACAGGCGTTTGCGGCTCCAGGTGACGTAACTCCTACTGGTAGTGTATCCAGCACTAGGCATAAGCAGTTGAGCAGCGCTACTCTTAATTGGCAAAGATCGCATGGTGGGGCTGGGGTTGCTCCACATGTCTCCGACGAAGATAGAAGTAAGTGGGACGCTCAAAGCACTACACTACAAAACTTATCTACTGCAATGATAGAAAAGGTAGGCGGTTCAGGAGTAGCGAAAATATCATACGGAGCGTCTGCCCCGACTTCACCATCAGAAGGTGATATGTGGGTATACCCTGACGGAGTATATAACGAGCCTCCCAGCGCCACTATAGCAGTTACCAATCTTGTACCATAGGAGACTTTAGGATGCGATTATTCCTTTTAATTATATCTTTGCTGTTCATAACAGGTAACTCTTGGGGTGCAGCTATAACTACCGCTGGAACAGGGAACTGGAACAGCACTACACCTAACGCTCCATGGCCTAGCGGGACTATCCCGGTAGACACCGACACCATCACCATTAGGAGCAGTGATGTTATTACGGTCACTTCAGGAGATACGCGGACTATTGCAGGAATTACTATCTCTGCGTCAGCCGGAACTGGCGGAACCTTGAATGTATTTGGTGATTTAACATCTACCAGCAACATAACTGTAACCTCATCTGGAGCTACTGTCGATGTGAAGCCGGGGGGCATACTGCGATTGAAGGGTGGTGCGGGGGGCAGACCATTGCTTACAGAGGGGGCGGGAACAACCTATGCCTATATCAAAGCCTCTGGCACGGGATGGGGCGCGGGAGAGTTCGCCACAATAGATGGGGTAGCCACGACTGCCGACCCTAACGATAACGGCGCAATCAGTCTAGCAGAACGGACGCAGTTAATTTTCAGCTATGTGAAACTACTCAATTTGGGCGAAAACGCCAGTAACCTGCATGGCGTCAATATAGTGCCAAAAGCAGCAGTCACCGGTCAGATTGTAAGAATGTCGAACGTACTGCTCGACGGCTGTGGCACCATGAAAATATCAACTCCATTGGCTGATACCGAAATAAATCTTAGTGGTGTAGATATACGTAACTCTATCGCATACAGCGCCAGCGGCCCACTGTGGATGGATGGATCAACAGTAAAAGACGTTGGAGCTACACGAAGCATAACAAACCTTACTTATTATGGCACAGTCACAGCGCGGGTGTTTACGACCACAATGGCTGACTTATCAATCAGTAATTTATATCTCTACAACGCGCATATAGACGCAAAAGCCAATTTATCAACTCCAGTGTTGGCATTAAACAGGCAAACATATGATAAGGTTGCTTTGCTGCGAGATATAGCAGTTACCGGCTGGACGGGCATTGCGACCAAAGATCGTCAGAACATGATAATCAGTAACTCTCTGTTCCTGGTAGATACAGTTATAAATCCCCATTACATTGCAGCAGATAGAAGCGCAATAATTGACGGAGCTGGAAACGGGTTAGTTGCTGATGGAAATATTTTCACTGGTATAAATACGCCTGCCGGTGATTATGGTGAAGGAGTCATTAATGGCTATGCAACGGTCAAAAACAACATTGGGCTGGCAGGTATAGGGGCGTTGGTCGGCGGTACTCAGGCTGCGGACACGGATATAGACGTTATCAACAATACTGTCGTTGGTGCAAAGTCCAGTTTAATTCAGACCGGCGAAACTTTAGCGCCAGTAACGATGCTCAAAACAGTAAAAAACAACTTTATGGGATGGGATTCGGGTGAGTCTCCCGCAACTGCCGGTATTCACCGACAGGCCAATCAAGCACAGACCCAACTGGTACTAGACTATAACGCGTCATATCTTAACACTACCGCAGGGAATCTGGATTATCCGGTAGGGCATACTCACGCAGCAAGTCAAAACAGCTACATGGGCGCGGAAGGAGGCGGGGTAGCTTGGATCAGTGGTCAAACTTTTGGTGCTGACTACGCCACACATGACCGCTACGGCGACCCACTGTTCGCCAACAGGGGCATTACAGTTTTATCTGCCTGTGGTAATGCGGCCACAACCGCTGTGTGTGCTCAACGGATCGTGTCCATAAATGGATGGGATCATAGTAGCCCCGCACAAAGGGTCACTCCGTCGGAGTACACATTGACGGCTGTTCTATCCAACGTCAGGACGGCGCTAAAACCAACAGCGTCTTTTATGGCATCAGGCGATCCTTCGCTTACCAACACTTATATCGGCGCGGTACAACCACTAAGTAACACCACATTCACAATTACAGGCACAGTATCAGGCATAGGCACCGGTGACACAATAAACACTATCCAGATCATCTGGCAATTAAGTGGTACTGACGCTGATGAAGATGCTGCCATAGCTGATAGCAGAACAGTATCGCTAACTGAGACTTCAGATGTATCAGCGTTCCAAGGTGCTGGGTATAACGTATCAATCTCTAAACTAAGCACTGGAACATATACACCTAAAGTACGTGTAATAGAGAATAAGACCGAAGGTGGAACACAGACAGGGAGTTGGACAGCAGGGCAGCCTTTCGTAATAGAATAAGCCGGAGGATATAAATGAAAAAGTTACTCACACTCGCACTAGCATTAATATGTACCGCAGCAATAGCTGCGCCTACTCTCCATGTGCGTAAGGATGGAGCGTGGGTCCCGGTTAAGGACAATACTGCTCTTAAAAACTACACGACCGTTGACCGCTTACCCAAAACGGAAGCCGCCGCCACCTACCAGACGCAGGCGGGGTTTGGGGCGTATACCTCCGCAGGTGGGGGCAGGGCTACGAATGATGGGGTGGCGGAGGGGTATGCTACCAAAGCCCACGCGCTACAGCACTACACATCTAGTGGGGATGACCGGATACCAGATGCAACAGCCACCAGTGCGGGGCTACTAAAACCCCTTTGGTACAAACTCCTCAACGCTGTAGGGCTGATTGTCTATGCAGATGTCTATGACCCCATAGGCGATGGTTCAGCACATACCCTCGCATCTGCTGGTTATACATTAGGGACGGCACAAGCCAAATGGCCCAATGCCGGAATTACTAACGTAAACACTCAGTATGTGGATTACGCAGCACTCAAGGAGGCATCTGTTGCAGCCGGGACTACCAAGAAAGTAGTATTAGGTCCGAAGACGTATGTTCTCAATGAAACCCTAGATGTTAATACCAAGATCGAAGGGCAGGGGCGCAACAAGACTATTATAAAAGGTGATTTTGCAGGTGAGATACTTTGGATAAAATCTTTCAACTGTACCTTACAAGACTTCACTATTTCACCATTAGGTACACCAGGAACAGGGCAGACAGGAATTGCGGTTGGGCCTAAGACGTATTCCGGCGATCCATCTCTTTATATTCGTTATACCGATATTGTGCGAGTGGACGTACTTGATAATAAAATAGGTATAGCTCTTTATGAGGCAAACTTTGCCAAACTCCACCTATGTCGCATACACTCAAACTCTACTGGCGCTATCGGTTTATACATAGACCATCCTGACACTGACGGCGGCGATCATCGAATAACACAGTGCCAGTTCAGCGGCAACAACATGGATAAACTTATCTATGTTGTTTCTGGCAGTGGATTGAGTATTGAAAACTCCAAGCTGTTCAACGGCCTTACTGCCGCTATTGAATACAACGTAACCACCAAAGGCCCGGTTGGTGCTCTGACCATTCTACAGGTTACTGGCTGTTCCTTTGAAAATTACATAGGAACGTCTGGGGCTGTTATCAAGATCAGATCAGATGCCGCTGGTGATGGTATGGGTAGAATCTGGATAACTGGCAACGAATTAGGAGCATGGAACGCTGGCGTTGACGGAATTGATATAGATAACGCTTATGATGTTGTTATTACCGGCAACGAAATCATGGGTGCAGCGAGTACGGCGGCAACAGGCATTAAAATAACTGACACTCTTTCTGCATCCATCACAGGTAACATACTGTTTAATCTTACCGATGGAATCAATATAGGGACTGGTTGTACTGGCACAGTTGGATTCAACGAGTTTAGAACAATATCAGGAACCAATATAATCAACAGCTCGACCTCAATGGTTCTTATGTCTAACCCTGCAAATGTGACCTACGCGAATCCTGCATGGTTAGGGTCTGGAACACGCACTGGCACCAAGTTTTTACGCGATGACGGTTCGTGGCAGGCAGGGGCAGGCGGGGCGGTGTCCAGTGGGCAGACCGGAGCGGTGCAGATAACCGATGGGGCTGGTGGCTTTACCCACTCCACTTTGAAGGTGAATGCAAGTAATGGGAGGGTGGCCTTTGGTAATATGTCCACTACCGAAGCTATTTATGATGTACACGGCTCATCGAATGGTTCTACCGGCTTCGCCATAGCTTCATTTCAGGATACCGCAGCCGGAGCCGCAAGACATGTTTTTCAACGTGCAGGTGGGACAAAAGAAAGTTTCACTGCGATTACCGATGGTATGAGGTTGGGAGTATTCCAGGTAAAGGGGGCTACTGCTTCAGGAACCAATGCTGATAATTCTAAATTTACAGTAGGTAAAATCACTCAAGACTCTGTATCTCAAGGTGCATGGTCCGCAACGTCCAATCCATTTCGGACTTCTCTTTACACCATTCCTACAGATTCTACAATCGAAACCGAAGGGCTACGAATAACTAAGGATGGCTATGTAGGTATCAATTTAGCTCGTTCTGGCAATCCAAGTCAATTTACCTCTGACCCTACGGAAGCGTTGGAAGTTGGCGGCAATGTCAAAGCAACGGCGTTTATTGGGGATGGGTCACAGCTTACCGGCGCTGGGGGGATGCAATACAGCGCCATAGTATCCTATGGCGATGGTCAGAATCCTAGTGTAAGTGACTTTGGAAAGGTGGTTATTTTTACGGGAGGGACGGCGCACACAGTGCCACAGATTATTAGCACCGGGTCAACTTATACGACAAAGCCAGCACGAACGCTGCTGGTCAATAATACATCTTCAGACATGACCATTGATAGTGCTTCTGCTGGTGATTACTTCAATATTAACGGTGCCAGAAGTAACGCAGCTTGGACATTGGGCGCGTATAAGGGCGCTGTTATTGCCCCCTTGGATTCAACAACGGGGGTTTATCAGGTTGAAAGTGTCGTGTCAGGTGCGGCAACATCTGTAGGCGCTGGCGACACCTCCATAACTGCCACTGATACCTCAGATGGATACCTTTCTTTCACTGAGGACAATACCGAACAAATGCGCCTATCAGGCGGCAGGCTGTCCATAGGCACGGCAGCACCAGGAAGCACCGCCGCTGGCACCAATGCACACCCTTTCTTAACAGTTGACGAAGGCACAACCAACACGCGCGGCCCTTGGTTTGGCCGTTCCAGCTCCACTAATCCGCGTGGACCCTGGATAGTCATGTCAGCATCACAAGGCAGTTGGGCTTCCCCCTCCGCTATGGCTGATACTCATATCTTAGGTGGCTTCCGATGGTATGCCTATGGTGGGGCAAGTCCTGATTATCAGATGAGAGCGCAACTTTACGCCAAAATCAACGGAACAGTATCGGGTGACACTATCCCCACCGACTTACTTATGGGCAGCGTAGGCAGCACTGGGGCGATTAACCTGACCCTCCGCAACGATAGCGGGATGCAATTGACCGGCAGCACAGAAGGGGGCACCGCTCCTAACTTTGCCCGCCCCACATGCGCGGCGGCAACACGGTTGACGTTGTGGGCGCACAAACAGACCAGCGGCACCGACCAGTTACAGATATGTGTATCTACTGACGGAGGTACTACCTTTGCTTGGAAGGATGTAACGTTAGGCACAGATGGTGGGTAAGGCCCTGCCGGTACGAACTAAGATCATAACTGTGGAGGTAGCATGAAAGTCGCTTTCCGCAAGAAGAACCATACACTGTATTCGCGTATTATCTGCCTCTGGACGCTTGGAATTTACAGCCACTCTAATATAGAGTCGTGAACTAGTAAAATAAATATGAAACCACTACCCATACTAATCATATGCCTAACATTAACTGGATGTTCCACGCTAGGCTCTCGTCAGTCTAACATAACGCTACCTTCCGGTGAAACTTATGTTATTAACTCTCAGCACGACGCTAAGTTTGAGTTTCAAGACTACAAGGTAAAAATATCAGTTGACAACAGAGGCAACCGTTCGCTCTTCGACAATCTAACCGAAGCAGTGCCTACAGGGATAGCTGGAGTTGGGAGCAGTTTACTAAACAACAGCGTTAACAGTGCTGTCATTAAATAGAGGCCAATATGGAACATCTTATAACGTGTATTGATCTTTGCTACGAAAGCTATTTTGACCAGAATTGCGTTAAAGTAGATGACCTTTATTACACCAAAACAACACGAAACGGAACTACTTACATTGCTATTAGAGGCACAGACAACAATAAAAACGTAGCTAGAGACTTAAGAGTATTTCCAAGTAAAACTCCAAAAGGATTTTTAGGGCATAAAGGATTTATCAGCGCGTTTAAAGTGCTGCAAGACCACTTTAAAGATTTAGGTGATAATGTAGTTTTTACTGGACATTCACTTGGCGGTGCAATTGCTGTTCTTCTAGGTGAAGCTTTTGATAAGCCTGTAGTGAGCTTTGGCTGTCCTAGAGTGTATTTTAAGTTCTTCAAAGGGCCTTCTTTAAATCACTATAGGGTTATTTGTGACGATGACCCTGTACCAATGATACCTAAACTGCTGTATAAACATCTAGAGGCTCCTAGCTTAATTTTACACGATAATGACGGCGGGATAGATATTAAAGACCACAATATAAATGTATATAAAAATAGAGTTTACGCTTACACTAACAACTATAAGATAGCTGCATAGGAGTATGTATGTTTAAAAAAAAAAATAGGACAGTTTATAAAAAACTTTTTAAAAAATGCTAAAAGCGATCCAATGTCAACTGGTAAGGGAGTTGTGCAACTAGCTTCCGCTGGTGTAGCTGTTTACGGGATGGCAACCGGAACTGTGCCTGTAAACGAAGCCACAATAATGTTTACTGGTGCTATGGCTACTAGTGGGATACATGCTATAGGTTCTGATACCTCAAAAGTAGAGGCTGTGACCCAAAAGGCTATTAATGTAGTTAACGTAGTAGACCAAGTTGCTGTTATGAAGAAAGAAGCAGAGGACGGCAAGAAGAAGGTAGAAGCTTACGCTGAAGTTAGCAAAATAGTTAACAATATAGTTAATCCACAACCATGAAAACTGTAAACCTAGAAATAATAACGTATAAACTATCTTCGTTTTGGAATTTACTTAGAATAACAAGATACCAAGGCGTAGCAGTCAGGTTAAACGAGAAGTGGGCTGTTTGTTTAGAAGATAGCGGTTTATTGAAGTATAAGAGGTATGAATCTCTTAAAGATAAAATATCTACACATAAAAAGATAGATAATAAGCAGTGGAAGGTTTTAAATGGTTGGCTAGCAGATGCGGTTGAAAGAGAGATTGAGTTTAAGGACGCTAGAGAGTTTCTAGCGCTTATATCTAAGGTAATTAGTTAAGGAAAATCTATGAATAAAAATACTGTAATGCCTAACGATAGAAATGGAAGACCATTCTCAGTTCTATCTGGTAATTTAGATGGAGAATATCACTTCGTAAAAATAAACAGTAACGGAGAGCTTGGAGTTATACTTCCGCTAGAGCTAGTTACGCAAGCTGTAAGTGGCATTGACGTGGCACATAAGTATGTACATAGCGGCATAGCATACAGCGCACAATACTTATATACTATAAGTAACGGAGCTACGTCATATACTCAGTTTACTACTCCAGCTGGGTCTCCATACATTCATCTTAAACCGTCTTCGATACAGACTGATGGACCAAAGATAGTAACAGACATACTAGAGGGACCAGACGCAGTTTCAAACGGTACACTAATTACTCCGCTGAATAGAAATAGAAATTTTCCAGATGCTAGTCAGGTAGTTGTAAAGCGTGACGTAGGTATAAGCTTAGGTGCTGGTAAAATACTTCCTGCCGATTATATTGGTGGTGGAACTGGTACTGGCGGGACAGTCAGGACTGGTGGGGGCTGTTTCCAACGACAACGAGTGGGTACTTAAGCCTTCTACTAATTATGTTTTTAGAATAATAAATAACGGAACGGCAGCTGCGGCTGTTAACCTAAACCTATTTTGGTATGAAGAATCTGGGTACGGTGCAGCTTAAAAATTTACTATGCTCTGTTCGGGTGCTCTGAACAGATAAGCCGCTATAGACCTACCTCCAGTCTATAGCGGCTCTTTTTATTTGTTGTTTGCTATAAGCTTACAGTATTGTATAAACAAGTCTTGGTCTAAATCCCATTTCATTTTATTAATGTTTTTATGTAGCCATTGTACGTTGCTCAAAACATAGTCTTTATTGGAGTCTATTCTGTCCAACGATGCGGTATTTTCGCTTCCGCGCTTACCTTTAAATCCTATAGTTAGTCCAGATAAAGCACACTTAAAATCTTGCCCAACTAATTTATTCCACAGGTCTTCTATGGTTATTTCAACTTTTATATTACGAGTTTCTGCGCTGCTCTTTAAGTTTTTAAGATAGCTTCCTGGTATTTCTTTGTAACCACTCCACCTTGGATTTGTTTCACCTATTCTCCTGCAACCACACGACGTAGTTGTATATGTATGTAAATTATTGGATGAAACTTCTATAAAATTACCACATGAACATATGCACATCCAATAGGTATGTTTTGGTTTTCTTCCTGTAGGATATAAGCAAGTTAGTTGACTATATACTATACCTGTTCTATCTTTAAAATTGGCTCCAGGCAAAAAATCTGTTAAACTTTCATCCCACTTCCACTTAGACATATTTGCTAACCACAAGTAGAGTAAGAGCAACTAAGACACTTACTACAACCACCCTCCTTAACGTAACTCATCTCTCCACATTCAGGGCATTTAAGGTGCTTAACTTCCTTTTTAACGTCAGGGTTAAGGCTATCTAAATGCTCTCGTAGTACATTTCCCACCATCTGTGGTTGGGATTGCACATAAGTCCCGTCTGAAAAGAAGCCATGCTGCCCGTATATTGACTGTAAATCCTTTACCATGAAGCTACAATCGTCTGTTCTCCTCATAACAGCAGACATTAACTTACCCATAGCTCTGTACCAAGGAGCGTACTGAGAGTTCTCGCCATTACTATTAATAAATATTTCAAAAGGCTTAGTCTTGCCTCTTTCTTCTATGTCGTTAATAGTAACGTATAAGTTGCCTAAGTCATCTTTCAGTTTATAGGTCTTACCGTCAAGTGCTCTAGGTCGTTTCTTTTTTGGCTCAACTGACTTTATTTTCTCTTCCTGTTGAACTTTAGGCTTTTCTTTTTTAGTCTCCAATACACCTTCTCTGGTTCCTTCTCTAAAAGTAGTGAAGCCCTTACACCCTTTGTCAAGGGCATACCAAAGTAACTCTTCGTACTCTTTTATAGTAAAACTTTCTGGTATGTTAGCGGTTTTACTTATAGACCCATCAATAAATTCCTGCAAAGCAGCCTGCATATCTACGTGAGCTTTAGGTGAAATTTCTCTTGACGTTTTAAAGAAACTAGTTGGTAAAGTAGTATCTCCAGTATTGTTAGCTTGTTTGTATAATTTCCACGCGTAATCTTCAACTGGCTCCTGTTTAGTAGTGCCATCAAGTTGCCTTACGTTACGATTATATTCAAGAGCAAATATAGGCTCTAGCCCGTTTGAAATGTTACCAGCAATTAAACTTCCAGTACCCACAGGTGGAATCGTAAGCAGCGCTATGTTGCGAATACCGTAATCATAAATTTCGTCTAGAAGTTCATAGTCGGTAAAGTGCTTTAGTATAAACACAGCTTTAGTATACTTTTCAGCGTCAAAATTAGCAAATGCTCCTTTTTCTTTGGCCAACTCTACTGACGCGTTATATGCAGTGCGCATTGTGAATTCTTGTAGAATTTTTGCTATCTCAATAGCTTCTGCTGAGTCGTAAGGCACTCTTAGCATAGCCAAAAACGAGCCTAACCCTGCTACTCCGTTAAGTCCTATTCTACGATCCCCTTTTGCTCTGTCTGCTATTTCTTTATACGGATAATCAGAAACATCCAGAACATTGTCTAGAAATCTAACAGCCGTCTTAATAGTATCTTCGTAAGATGCCCAGTTAAAATTGTAACTCCACTCATCTTTATAGCTTGTCCCTCGCAAGACTGGAGTGAAGGGGTCTACTACAAATTTAGTCAGATTTATGTTACCAAGATCACAAACACCGTAGGGTGGTAGTGGAATTTCACCACAGGGGTTGGACGCAGCAATGTCGTACAAGTAATAGCCGTTGTTACACTTGTTAACTTGATCTATATAAAAAATTCCAGGGTCATTATAATTATACCCAGACTTAACCAGCTTATCCCAAATTTCTTTGGCCTTAACGGTCTTATATACTTTTCCTTTAAAGCTTAGATCAAAGTCTTCATTGTTCTTAACAGCGTTAATAAACTCGTCAGTAATACCTACACTTATGTTAAACTGAGTCAGTACACCTTCTTGTCTTTTTGCATCAATAAACTCAAGAATGTCTGGATGATCGACTCTGAGTATCCCGATTGCCGCAGCGCGTCTTCCACCTCCGGTTTCAATAATAGCCCCGCTTGTGTCAAAAACACGCATGAAGCTAACAGGGCCGCTAGACACGCCGCCCTTTGACACAATATCTCCTTTAGGTCTGAGCGAGGAGAAGTCAAAGCCAATTCCGTAGTTACACTTGGCCATAACCGCAGATCGTTTAATAGCTTCGTAGATACCATCTATAGAGTCCTCTACCGGCAGGACGGCACAATTTAACAAATAATTATTTAGTGTGCCTGCTCCCGCGTTTATCCTACCGCCAGGAATGAACTTGAAGTCATACTGTAATTGGTAAAATTCGTTTTCCCAATACTCTTTGTCTTGCTCTACTGAAGACATTGCTTTGGCGGTTCTTCTCCACATATCTTCTATAGTTGTGTCGGAATCTGCTTTATATTTTTTAGCCCAAATATCAGCGGCCATCCCATTTAATTCATATGACATTCAATATCCTCATTTCAGTTAATTCCAGTTGAGCCATGACTTCCACGGTCATTATTATTTAAAATATCTACCTCTTCAAAAACTAAGGCAGGCATCTTCTCTACTACCCTAAATTGACATATTCTGTCATACTTGTTTATTTCGGTGTCTTTGTTGGCAAGTACTGGCATAAACCACTGATCGTTGTCACCACAAAAAGTTTCATCAACTACACCTACACTATTAGTTTGCGTTATACTGAAATTCTTGAATGAGGAGCCTCTTGGTGCTATATGCGCTTCAAATCCACTAGGCAATTGCATAGCTACGCCTAGAGGTATAAGCTTAAATTCTCCAGCCTTAAGGCTTACATTAATAGCACTTCTAAGGTCTATCCAATCACCTTTATCAATCTTTTCTATGCGCGGCATGTCTGGGTCAAAGTATTTGATTTTAATTATTTTCGGCAGCGTCATCTTTGGTTTCTTGCTCCTTAATAGACTGTTCTATGTGATCTTTAAGTTCTGTGATATTTTCCAACGCTTTATTTAAGCTTCGCATAGCGTAGTCATAACCACAAGTAAAAGCAATACGAAGCTCTTTCTCCTTAATAGCCCTAAGTTCTTTATCGTCTTCTATTATACCGAAAACAAAATTCTTACGGCTCTCCCACACATTAGGTTCCATTATTGCTCCATCTTATCTAGTATTTGTTGTACTTCTTTCATTTCCTTCAAAGTTTTATCCAGCTTGGCACATGCGTATTTAAAGCCACGGTTGAATGCTTTTTCAAGTAGCTTGTCCATGTCAGCCTGAAGCTCTTGGTAAAACTGGCTGCTTCTGAAATACTCGTAGTTGAATTTTTCTTCCATAAAAGCCTCTAAATTATAGCGGTTGTTATAACTGATGCTAAGTACAAACCGCCAAACTCCTTAGCACCGCAGGTTTTATTAGCCTAGTGAACTCCTACAAACACCGTCAGGCTACTACCTAGAATTCACCTGATCCTCGTGTTGCGCTTTCTGAGAAGAGGCGTGAGGGCTTATTCTTTAGTTGATTTCAGAATAAATGACTGCATTTATAATAGCCGCGAGTTCTGAATCTACGAGACAGAATTTCTCACTGTCCTTTAGGTATTTTTTGTACGCCGATAGACTATCTTTTACTGAGTCTGTTTCAAGTCCATTGTTCTCAGCGAACGCAGCAATGGAGTCTTTAATCTCGTCGCTGATTTCTTTCTTGTCCTTCTCAAGCTGGATAATTCTAGTAGCAAAATCTACGAAAGCTGCTTTTTCCAATTTATTTATTCCCCTTAGTATTAAAATATTGTTTAACCATATCTTCTCTGGTTGTGTTGAAGTAACGTAGCATAAACGCTACCAACACATAGTCATCAACGTCTTCGCAGCGACAGTACTTGCAGCTTTCTACATCACCATCTTCTTTATAAACAGCGCCGTCTTTTTCTGCACACTCCTCACAACACCAATGCCTCCAGCACTCGTCACAGTGTACGTACTCTCCGCAGTCAGGAAATGCCTCTCCGCAGTACTCACAAGTATAAAAATCAACACCCATTAGTTAGTCACTCCCGAACCCTTACAGTTTCCAAAGAACTCAGCGTTCTGCTCAAGTTTATCCAAGCACGTCTCAAAGGCGTCTATGTCAGCCGCAAGTGACTCAGCCAAGTTAAAGTCACTCTCTTCTTCAGCCTCAATTTTCAAATCATGTGCGATAATAGATATACCAAAAAGCACGTCATACGCTGAAAATCCAGTATCTTCAAAGAAATCGCCCAATGCCTCTACCAACTCTTCTACACGTTCACACTCACAACAAACATTATCTTCACACTCATGTTCCATTAAATATAATCCTTAATCAAATCTTTTAGTGCTTCTTTTCTGAAAAGAAGTTGGTTAGCTTCGTCAAGCATGTTTGTGACTTTTGTTTGAAGTTGCTCTATGAGAAGCTTTATCTCTCGCACAGAGAACTCGTCAAAGTCTTGATACGCGGTACACTCTACGAATGAACCACATGTGTTGCAAATAATCAGCGTACCATCTACACCCTCAAATACAGATGCTGTTTTGTTTTCGTTACAGTTGGGACAGAAATATTCTTTTTCCATTTGTTATCCTATTAGTGGTGTGTCTTCGTCAAACAGTTCTATGTTTACTTTCTTTCGACTAGCAGCTACATCAGCCAAGTGGAGACACTGTTGTATTTCGTTTAGGTCTTTGGGAAATACAACCGTTTTTCCTACTTTCCATCTGCCCATGTGTGCTGCTACTGCTCGACATATTTCATCTAAATAACGGCAAGGCGGGGCAGTTTTTGCCATTATCTGTATATATTTTGCACCTTGTTCATCATGGTCGCGTGTTGTGTGAGCCTGCTTTATACCAATACCATATTTACAAATATCGTGCAAAATGGCAGCAGACATTACAATGTCAACATCAATTGGTGCGAAGTTGTACACACTGGCAAATTCCTTAGCCATATAGCATACCCCTTTGGTGTGTCTAATCAAACCTCCAACACCGTTTTCATTTGGGTTATGGTATTTACCTGTAGATGAGGCTGCTACGTGGTCGAAATAAGAAGGCCTTTTACTAAGTATATACCTAGTAAACTCTCGTATCTCATTATCCTGTATCTGTTTTAGTTCTTCTTCAAATATCTCACTCACTAAGCGTGCCTATTCCTCCTATGTTGTCGTAATGTACAGCAAATTGTTTTTCTCCAATAGCGATAACGTAAACTCTACGCACATCATCTATCTCAACTAGTACAATATCTTTTCCAGCTTTTGCGTATAGCTGATCACCATAGTCATCAAGGATGATTATTTTCTGACCTATTAAATTTTCAATGAATGACTTCTTTTTGGTTTTTGTTTTCTTAGGCTTGGCTTCAGCAGCCTCTCTCATTGCGTGTTCCATTGTTTTTACCTTTATCTACCGGCAATCTTCAACACACACCACCCGATACCAAGTACATTCGCCACATCTTTTAACTGGTATTTGTACTGTGCACGATGTTAACAAACCGGTACAGCATAATATCAAAAATATGTGTTTCATTTGTTAGCCTCTATTATACTTTAAAACATCCTGTGCAATCTTTCTAAGCTTATTTCCTCTACGTCGAATCTACCTTCAGCAAAGTGTGTCAGTATTGCACATGACCTACAGTAAGCGTTAAGTCCACCATAAGCGTAACTTTCAGTATGCTCAAAAAATGCCCCTGCCATATAAATTTGAGTCAAGTTATGAGAGCCGTGTCGGTAGTAATTTACCGCTTCTCTACGGTGACTGTGGGCAAATACTAAGCTCTTGGCCGTCATTTCTGCTGCACGATGTATAGCGTACTTTCCGCTTACAGGCTGATTAGCTGCGTTTTGTGGTGCGTGTGTGAAGTTTACACCATCAAATTCAATGTAGTCTCTGTATTCAACTATATCAGTGAATCCGTTTTCAACTAACTGCAAATCTTTGTCAATATCTAGGTGGTCTTTAAGCTCAGGTTTAGTCTCTAAGTACCTAGGTAAACGACTGCAATGGTTCCCTTTTATGAATACTAGTCGTGGTTTATAAATCTTTTCCTTAGCTTTTCTCTGCTTCTCTTGCACTTCCCTTAGTGGTGACAACATTAGGTTAATAGCAGTCTTACCTGCCTCCATATCCAAGGAGTACCTTCGGTTTTCCATGACGCCGGCCTTGGATAAATCCCAGTTACTTAAAGCACTTAGCGTTACAAAATCACCAAGAGATATTATCCTGTTAGGCTTTCTTTCTACTATCAGCTTTCCTAGCTTTTCAAATCTACTTAAATCTTGCCCAGGCTCAATATGAGCATCTGGTATCACCAAGCTAGTGGTGAACTCTGAAAATATTTCCAATTTGGTTTAGACCTCATATCATTTTATAGTAACTACTCACAACTGAATTTGCAAACTCTATTGCTTCTAGTTCCAACCTAGCGTCCCAGTCTGTGTTAAACACCTCCCCTCTGTAGTGCTGCATACAGTGACAGTATTCGTGCGCAATTGAATTTAACTTTTCTTTGATTGTGTGTCCGTTCTTTCCTACAGCCAGCCTAATAACAAGTTTGTCTGAATTCCTTACAGCGTTGATTGTGGCGTAAGCTCTTGTAAGCTCTCCGTTGACTTTGTAAGGAATGTATTTGTAATCCTCTAGACGAATTTCTATGTTATTAGGCCGATTGATAGGAAATTTTTTAGTTAAAAAGCCGACGAATTTGTGATATGCTTGGTTTGGTTTGGTGGTAGATACGATTGTCATTTAAAACCTCCACATATCAATCTATTAAAGTAACAGCATTATAACACATTCGTAATGGTTTGTCAAGATAAACTTTATTAAATTGCTCTAAGCAAAGCCTTTGTTACTTTCAACCATAAACCACTCACCTTCTCCTTGCCGTTGATATACTTCTCCGTGCAAGGACTATACATTACTAGCTGCCAGTCTGCATCAGGATAATTTTTAGCTTCCAATTCTATCTCATACAGGGTCTTAGGTTGGTTGCCCTTGTTACAATCTAACTCTCCGTCGTAATATCTAACACCGTCTTTAGTTACATATGCCTCTCCAAAACCTACACAAATTGGCATATGCAAATTGGCCTTAGAAGATACAGTTGAGCAAGTATAGCATCCAATATTTATGTCTTCTTCTTTTACTCTAGGTAACTTTTCCAAAACTAACTCCTAATATTTGAACTGATTCTTATACTGAGGATGGTAAGAAGCGTTGCAGCCCATCCTTACGCACCACCTAGTAACATCATTATTAAGGTATACCAAACCACAATGAGCGCAAATAGGCCAAGGTATACGCTTATGCTTTATCGGTTTGTGCGCCTCGTATTCATATTTTATTTTCTCTTCCATAAGATAACCTATATTTGCCAATGTGATATGCGTCAGATAAATCATACAAAGGCTCTTTACTAGCAATTCTCTTTACTTTATTAACAGCCAGGTAGTGCTCAAACCTTTCCCTAACATCTTCCGGCAGCTTACGTACACACCCAATTTTCAAACCATTCTTGCTATCTTCAGCCTTTAGCTCTCGCTGCTCTGCTTTAGTCAGCACACTACTTCTCCACTCAGCAACAGTGATCTTACCCCTAGGTACGGTAGCAAACTCCTTAGCTAGCTCGTATTGCAGAATCCAGAACTGCCCGAACAACTGATCTTTATCTTTACTAGGAGCATGCAGCGCAAGTGCTTCAGTAACAAAACCTTCCAATACGTACCTAGCAGCGAGGCCTCTGCTGAAATCTACGATCTGACTTATGTTATAGATGAATAATTCTTCTTCGTGTAGGTGCTCATTATGTACTAGCAAAAAATCAATCAGGTTCCCATTCATGTCTAACGCACACACACCTGTTGAGCGTTTAGATAGGTCTATGCTTATAATCATACTATTTCGTATTCTCCATTGTATACATTAAACCACCCGTCCGGTCTGTTAGCGTGTGATACTCCAACCCAAGTACGGCCTTGTTCTATACTTCTAACTACAAGTATCTCCCCTTTACGAGCTAGATACCCTGGAGGGTGATGATTATCACACCCATCGTCCCAAATATCTTTTGTTAGGCGTACTGTATCACCAACATTCATATTTTACCTTTCATTTTGCTCTTCTTTAAGTTTTTATTCCAACCCTGCTTTGATATTTCATGCTCGTACTTAGCTTGAGCCTCTTCATCTGGCACGTACATTATAGCCCCGTCTACCCTACCCTTAAGCCTGTATCCCTGAAACCTAACCTTAGCGTTATCCAGAATACTGTGGTGCCAGCCTACTTTTGACCTTTTCTTTTGTTGATTCCTTGTTTCATTGTGCCAATTGTTAGGACCAACCCTCCTAAAAATGTTATACATATTCATCAGACAAGAGGTACAGATACCGTTTCCATCATGTTTATATTCAGTTCCACCACAAACACAGCAACAAGTTAAATACACGCCTGCTCTAGTACTCCCCCAAAATTTTGAGTTAAAGTTGAACTGCACCGGGAAATAAAAGCACTTATCGTTAACTCTAAAGTATATACAGTCTAAAACTCTAGTTTTAAGCGCCTGCGGATTTTTAAGCAATCCTTTGTGTTTACTAGGCAAGTCCAAAGCTACCTTGTGCATTTCTGCGTTGTGCCAAACAATAAAGCCTTTTACTTCTTCACCCTCTACCCATAAGCTGTCAATAACGGTTTCTACTGTGGCACACTTCTTAGCAGATACGGTCATGGTTCTTACAGAATTCTCGTCGTAAAATACCAAGTATCCTTGTTTATTTTTGCCTAGAAGCTTAGTGACCTCTTCTTGTAAGTCTTGTTCGCTATTCGCAAATCCAACATAATCGTCTGAGCTGCCGAATACAAAGCTATAGTCTAGGAACTCCTGTAGATTTTTATAACGCTCAATAAATGGAGTTACCTCTTCGCCGTTAATGTAAGCCTCTATCTCTGTCCTGTCTTTGAACAAATCCATCGGAATGAACTTGTAGTACGTTGTGTTTCTCTTTTTGTTTCTAATAGCTGTAGTAGCTTTCCTTCTTCCCGCAAAATTAGGGTCATCTATCTTAACCCTAATACCAGCTACAGCATAAACAGGCTGATCAAATATAGTACTGGTGGACCGGATGTTGTATAATGCTCCCCATGTGGTTTTAAGTTGCCCATTCACAATTTTATAGCAATATACTGCGTCTGTGCGCTTGACAAATATCACAAACTCAGCTTCAATGTGGTCAACCCTAGTAATAGCCACTGGGAAGGTAAGGGCTTCTAGGTTCTCCCTTACCTTTTCCTCTGGGTCATAAATGTCAGATAGTGAAACTTCTTCCAGGTTTAGAAGCTCTTGGCATTCAGTAAGTGGCAACCCCTCATGGAACTTCTTTTCTAATAGAGAAGCGTAGAAATCAAAGTATGGCTTATCACACAGCTGCAAAAACTTGAACAGCTTTGAGTCTTTGCGTAGTCTAGGCTTTTTTCTATCATACGCTCTAAGCAGTTTAATAAAGTCTTCAGCTGTAGACTCATTTGCATTCTTCTTGCGCACTGTGAAGTAGTTAGATATATCAATTACAGCCCACCTAGAATTAAACAAAGAGTGATACAGAAACACCGAAAACAGGTAACTAACTTCAGGTCTAAGGTTAGGTACAGTTACGGTTACAAATTCCTTTTTCTCCTTGTGAGACTTAATAGCCTTAATGGAATTTGTAACCGCAAGTAGCTCTGCAACGTCTTCAGGTTGAACTTCCCACCACTTCATTTACCTAACGCCTTTTTAATTTGTTCAGCAGGCACTGCACATGCGTTGCCACCCTTCCACAAAGTAATGCGTCTAACCTTAATTTTACCACAATCTAAACACTCAGAATACTGTGCCTTATAAAAGTGTGTGCCTGTGTCTACCGGCGCACACCACTTAGACCAATTATGAAAGATAAAACACATACTAAGCTCCTAAAATGCTAGATATTCCGTCAGTTTTTTCCATGTTGAAATTGCCGTCAAACACAACTGGGTTTACCAAAGGTGTGTGGCTAATACAGTAGATACACTTTGCTTTGCTCTTAAGGTAAGCCAACACTTCGAACAAATTATCTTTACCTTCTTGGTCTAGTGTTACGCCTATCTCGTCCAAGTATAGGATGTTAAAACAACTGCCACCAATATCTTCCAACAACTCCAGTACGGCAAATAAACAACTAAGCTTAACCCTAGCCTTCTCCCCAGAAGACCAACATGCGAACGGCAAGGCCTTGTCAATATCTCGCACCTTAAACTGTATCTTGCCATCTTCGTCAACGTAAAACTTACTGACGATCCTACCGTTAGACAAAATATCTGAGTACTTCTTCATAGCTTTGTTAAGCTGTGAAAGAAACTTGTTCATTTTGTGGACACGGAAACCTTTAGGTCCAAGTATAGTTATCCACTTTTTTACTACTTCCAGTCGTCGCTCATTCTGTCCAATGTTTGTTTGAAGCTCTCCAATGTTTCTGTTAAGCTTTTCATTGTTTGCTGTGACTCTTGCATTGACTTCTCTAATTGTCTTAGCTTGCTGGTTACTCTCCAATACTCTTCTATGAGCGTTGCGGTACTCATTTAACTCTGTTTCCTTTGCTGACACCTCAGCGTTTAAAGTGTTGCCCTCTTCTTGTAGCTTTTCCTTTTTCTTGGTAATTGCTTTAATGTCTACAGTCAGCGAACTGCTTTGTACCTTAAGCTTATCTAGCTTATTAGATAATTCCTGCTGCTTTTCGTACAGCTTAAGGTCAACGTTAATGCTATTAAGAGACTCCTCAACTGCGCCCTTTGACTTGAGTATGTCGTTAAGCGTTGTTTGGTAAACAACCAAGTCTTTAACAAAAGGCTTAATGTTAATATCATGCCCACATGTGGGGCACGTCTTATTTTTTATAGCGTTGTTACAGTCCCTAATTTTATTGACGTACTCAGACTCGTTTATCTTTAGTAGGTTTAACTCTGAGTAGTAATTCTTTCTGCTTTCTTTCAAGTCATCAAGCTGATCTACTTCAGTAATTACTGTCTCTAGTTCAGAAAGCTCTGCCTCAAGTTTGCTTATCTCATCTCTAGCAGTTTTGCATTGCGTCCAAGCTTCTATTTCATCTTTAGTAGCTTGGAATTTACTGTGCAATACTGCTCTAGCTTCCCTGAGACTAGACAATTTGGTTTCAGCAGCCGTTACCTTAGCCTTAAGCTCCTCTTCCAGCTTAAGGTCTTCTTCAGTCTCTTCTTGCAATTCTCCTACAGATGACGTTAGTGTAGCCAGTTGCCTGTTGTCAGCTTCGATGCTAGAGTCAAGGCTTTTCTTGCGCTGCTTAAATACTTCCAGCTTGGCGTCTAGCTCTTCAAACTTGAGCAGTTTATTGATGAAAGCTTTACGTGGTGCGTCATTGCTGCTTTCTACAAGATCAAGTGTGGTTGTGCTATCAACAAAGCACTGTGTTATGAAGTTCTCGTAGTTACAGCCTAGCTTCTCTTCTATAATCTTCAGGCTCTGTGGGATAGTCTTACCGGAGATGTTAGTTTCGTCTGCCCATACTTCTATCTTCCCGGCCTTCCTAGAGTTTACCACTTTGTACGTCACACTAGAGTCAGTGTTAAACCATTCTATCTCTATAACAGAAGGTCTTCCTGTGATGCAATTGTTAATGTCGTCAATGTCAGTTGACTTGGGGTTCTTATTAAAGAACCCCTGAGCCAAAAGAAAGAACAAACTTGATTTACCTTTTCCGTTTTCTCCGTTAATAGCCCAGATACCGTTACTAAAAGAGAACTCAACGTGCTCAAAAGCAAAAGTATCGTCAGCAACTACCTTTAGTATTTTATTCATACAGAATGTCAGCTTTCGCGCCGATAACTATCACAAGCCCAAGTACTTGTAGGTACAGCCCACTGATGCCTTGGCCAAATGCTTTTACATAAAACAAATACCACATATCAAGGAACCCGTTAAATATAACTGCGAAGTCTAACCCCAATATCCTTACGGCTACACCATACGTGCGATCTTTTGCGTCGTTTATTGCTCTAAATTTAAACAAATTCATCCATCATTCCTTGTATGTCTTTGTCGTTCATTTCTAGTTGCTGCATATACCAAATAAGCTCTTCTTCAAGAGTTTCGTGCTTAATGTCGCTTACTGGTATGTGGTACGCCTCTTCAGTCTGAATCTCTTCTATGATTTGTTTTTCAGTTTTGAAATTGATACCAGACTTAGGTATCGCTTTTAATTCAGCGGCTAAGCCCTCTACTTCGATTTTATAGAAGTGTTTGGGGTCAAGCTTAAGTACTTCATTTTCGAATGCTTCTGCTTGCGTGTTGATTTTAACCAGATTAGGTAGATCAGTTTTAACACGCTGAATGTTAAATTTGCCTTTATCCACGGTAAGTATTGTGTAACCGCAGTTAGGTGTGACCTCATAACAACAATTTAAAGGATTATTAGTGTAGTATACGTTATCAAACTCAAGCTCGTCGTGAATGTCACCAAAAATACAAACATCAAAGTTCTTTGCTATCTCATTTATAGGAGCTTCTTCTGAAATGAACGGAGGTATTTCCGCTCTTATGTGTGAGACTAGGATGCTAGGCCTTGTTCCTTTTATGCCCCTAGTGTAATCGTAATTATGTACTTCATGGTGAGACACTGGGTATATAGAGCATTCAGGCTTTCCGTTAGCGTCTTCAAATACCCACCCGCTGTTCCAGTCTTGGTAGTGTATATAAGAAGCCCCATCTTTATTACCAAACTTCTCCAGGTGCAGGTAATTATAAAGCGTTAGCTTGTCGTTAACTTCTTCATGATTTCCTGATATGAGTATTGTGTTTATTTTGTTGTCTTTTAAAGCATGGAAGAACTCAAATAACAACTTCAATTCAGATAAAGTGGGCCTAGCAGAGTCACATAAGTCACCTGTGATTATAAGCGTAGCTTCTTCTTTAAGGCACCGATCAATTATCTCTTTAAATAAAGCTCTGTATCGCTTAAAAGACCACTCAACAGGCGCGTCACGATTGATCTTTAGGTGAACGTCACCGAAAGTAACAAATTTTTGCATTTATTTAAGCACACATTTACAAAGGATAAACCCGCTAGTGTCTTGCCCTTTGTTGCTTCGTGTCAGATAACCTTTGTGCCCTCTACCACCACAAACAGGACAGTTAATATCAGGCTGGCTAAGTGTCTTTACTGTTTCACTATAAAGTACATCTGCGCGTTTATCTGTCTTTTCTTTTTTAGTCCACTTACTATTTACCTTCTGCCAACCTTTAGGCTGCTTGAAGTGCCCAATAAGCTCCATTTCAACTTCTTCTGTAAGCAGCGCACTATCTGAGTTCTTAATGTCACCAGAAGTGAGAGTGTGCAGTGGGTTTAGTTTCTTTGCTTCTCTGTAAAGGTTCATTTCTTCTCCGCGTAATAAAATATTACGCCAGCTAACGCAAGCAGGACAATACCTACAATTGCTGGAATCCAAATTGGACTTAGTACCCACCACCATGACCAACTAATATAGCCTAGCAGTTTAAGTGTAATGAATACTATAGTGAGAAGCCCGGTAAAACCTATACCACTGCTATTGGTTGATTTTGACATTTAATCTCCTGCTTATTTTGTATGTATTAAGTTAATATCTACGGTTATTCCTAACAAATATAATGAAATACCTAGCAGTGTTATAATAAAGGTTGGCGACCATATAAACCAAGCTGGCAAAGCCACTAGTTTGAAATAACTAAGTGTAGACAGAAGTGCAGATAAAATACTGCCTACAAATATAACTTCTAGTATGTTCAATTTTTACCTCCAGATAAAGAAGGGAGGGCTTTTACACCCTCCCTGATTATTTACTCAAAAACCAGTTCGCCTTCTTTGGTTTGCGTTTTAGTTTCTTCAAAACCAAGACCTTCAGTAGATTGTGAAGGCTTGTGTGCAAGCTGTTTGTTCTTTGTTTCTCTCTGCTGCTCAAAAGCTTTGATGCCCTTACATGTTTCCATAGCAAGGTCAAGGTTCTGTTTCATTTCGATACTAGGAACCGGATTACCTTTTTCGGGAACAATAACGTAGTACGTAACGTTTCCGTTCTTTTCTTTGGCAGTCTTGAACTTGGTTGTGTACATGTATGGGTAACTGCCGAGAGCCTTAAGGTGGTCGTTCATCGGCATGTAGTTTGATTTCTTGTGATAAGAAACCACCTTCTCACCGTTAACCTGAGAATAAACCACAAACTGTTGACCACATTTTTCTTCTTTAGCAATACCTTCTTGGCGGCGAGGACAAGTTTTGTCGGCACATTTGAAGCCAAGAGTACTACCGATAGCCACGTCGTTGCTATCGAAGATCAGATTACTGATACAACGCTTCTTAGCGTCTTTGTGGTAGTAAGAGTATTGCTTGGGCGCAGCAAAAATTACGCCTTCACAAGTGCTCCCCAAGTCCGTACCTGCATCCTCAAGCTCGTCGTTATTCATAGACTGCCCAATAACGAAGTTGCCTTTCTTAATAGACTTGCCCTTCTTATCTTCGTCTTCCTGAGTGTTAACTTTAAACACTGGGATTTTGTCAAAATTGCCAACGTTGTTTACACCTGAAATCCTTCTAAGCTCAGCCTTCTGTTCTTCGGTAAGTCCTTCAAGCAGTTTCTCAAATTCTTGTTCAGGTGTAAGTGTTTCTTTTGCCATAGTAAAATTGTCTCCTAAGATTAAGTTTGATTACAGTTAAATTATACTTCTTTAGATTTTAGTCCTGCTTTCTTGCCCAACAAATAAAGTGAATTACGAGTTTTAACCACCTCACCTTCTTTCAGATTTGTGGTAGAGCCTTGTACCGTTGATGTGCGTATGTGTTCTCCGTCGTCCCACCGCTTACGAACATCGTCGTGCAAGTTGCCCCACACCACCCCGTTAGCTACATACCAATTTTCAAGTCTACCTGTTACTTCTTCATTCATTTTTGTGACCTCAATTCAATTAAAGATGGCGCATTATAACACAAAGATTATAGTTTGTCAAGCAAAATATAACTTACTTGTTATTTAAAATTTAGTTGCCCCAAAACGGTCTAATAAAGCTCTCAAATTCCACTACGCGATTTACAGCACCAACTTCGTACAAGAAGTCTTTTACTTTTTCTTCATCAACTTGGTTTGACTTGTCAAACGAGTTTAACACTCTAGTTATATTATTCTGATCCTCAATAGAAAATATTTCGTGATAAGCTTCTGATTCATGATTCAGATTGATCAGTTTAAATGCTTTTTCAACCACAGCAAAATTAGATTCTAGCTCAGGTATTACTTTCTTTGGGAACTTAGGAATCTCGTCAAGTATATTGCCTATGTTCTGCTGCACTCCTTCTAACGTCCCATACTTCTGTATCAATTTCAAGGCGTTAACATTACCAAGTCCAGGCACACCGTGAACGTTATCAGAAGTATCGCCAGTCAGACTTTTAACATGAGCATATTGCCATGGCTCAATTCCGTACATGTCTACGTAGCGCTTTCTATTGACCCAAACATTAGTTGGAAGATAGTCATTTCCAAACTTCATCTTGCTAGCGTAAGACCTTTGAATCACACCTTTCCTGATAAGCTGATGAAGGTCTGTGTCAGTAGACAGAACCATAATTTCATGTTGGGATAGGTCAGCGTTATTTACGATGGCACTTATGAAATCGTCGCTCTCTACACCAAAGCCTTTTATTGTTTCCATCCCAAACAGAGGCCCAAGTTCCATTAATCTTTCTACTTCTTTGTAGAACTTGGCAAGCTGAGCCTTTTCTGTTGTAGTTAATTGCTTACGTTTTTCTTCTCTAGGTGCTTTATACTCAGGATGAAGTTTAGCACGATAAACAGACTTACCCCAGTCTGTACTTAGAACTACCTTGTCAACTGAATAGTCCTCTATCATCTTCCTAACAGCACAGATAAAGTTGTAAGCAGGCTTAACTTCTTTTCTGTGATAAAGGCAGTACATTGAGTTGAGTGTATCTATTAAAAGTATTCTAGCCAATTATATCGTCCATTCTACGCCAACTAAACAAAGTATCTGGCGTTTTAACCTCAATAGATTTCATCATTTCCATTACATTTTTAATCGTGTCTGTTGTAACAGTGTCACTGTACTTTTCATTTGCGCTAACAGTTACTGTGTTGCCTACCTCAAGGCAATCTTTATACCTATTATCCCAATAACGCTGCATCTCGTTATAAATGCTGCGTGGCAATATACAATCACCGTAATTTAAAACTAAAGCCTGTGGCACTTCTTTAGTATACCTCTTAGCCCACTTTTCACGTATGCGCCTTTTCTTAGAGCGTGGAAATTTAGTTTGAACTAACTTTTTAGGAACTAAGTCTGACACTATTATTTTACCACCACACCAGTTAAAGTTTTCCATGCACACAATCTTCCATCAAAAATTTGTATTCTTCAGGTACTACACTAAACATACCGTGAGCCAAATCCTGAAATTCCCATAAAGCTTTTTCAGACGTTCTAAGTTGAAGCAAGTTTCGGAATGACCTAACGTTCAGTGTTAAAGTAGCGTCAGTTTTATAAGCATCTGGCATACAGTATTTTGCTTTATCATTCTGAATACCTTTTGAAACGCAGCGTCTAACGTGCTCCAACGCCCATACCGAATAAATGTCTACTTCCTCTACTCCTGTGAAGACCAAGTATTTGCTAGCTCTTTCAGTCAGAGGATTTAAAAACTTATCCAAAAACGGAGGCTCATTCTTAAGCTCTTTTAGCGTGTACCGGCTTGACTTAACACTAGGGGTAGTTATCCGATGCCTGCTAAGTTGCTGAAGAACTGCCCTTGAGAATCCCTTTAGATAGAAGGTGAAGTTGACGTGCTCAAGGGTTGACAAGTGACCTGAGTCTATAATTTGCTGTATTAGTGCTTTGTCTTTAGGACCAAGATCAAAAGTGTCAGCAGTATACCAAACGCTATCACTTCTTTCATGTGAGTCATAACAGGTGCGTATTGCTTTTACCAACACAGACATAGGTGTTACGTGTAGCAGGTTTATTTCCATAGGTTATTTCTCGCCCAAAGCTTCCATCAACTTATTGTTATAGTACTCAGCTTTCTGTAGGTCTTTAACTCCACCCTTTTTCTGATACCTAGCAACATACTTCAACGTATTACCACGACAGAAGCCTATAAATTCCTCTTTAGTGAGCCAGTCCTTAAGCACGTCGATAACTTCATACTTGCCTTGATTGTAGTGCTCAGCCTTGTTTACTTCGTCAAATTTTGTTTTAGGCACAAATCCTACCTCAATTTCTTTAGAATTACTGTCTACTACTTTAACTGCTTCTGGCTCTTTTTCTTCTACGTAGAGGTCTAGTTCGTCTTCACTCCACTCTTCGTCATCGTTAATCATATACGTATGTTCGCCGTTATAATTAATAAATTCATCTGTTATGTATGCAGAGTCGCCAATATTATAACTAGTACCGTCTCCTGTTAGAATTCTAGCCAATACCACTTTATCTCCAACTTTAAACTTTGCCAAATTTAGTCCCTCTCGTAAAAGTATCGTACAGCGTAGTTATACCCTTTGTCCCAAGTAGCAGCTAACAACTCAGCTAGTGTTTCAACACTAATTGGGCCTTTGTTACAGAAATCCCTTGCTTCTTTTTCAAAGTCGATCATTTGTTAGACCTCTAATTAACATTTCAATTTCAAAAGATGCCGCATTATAACACAAGCCATACCTTTTGTCAAGCAAATTTTAACATGAGTTTGCAAATTAACATAACTAATGTTAGTGTTCAATTAGTGTGTTAGTAAAGACTAGGTTCGCTCTTATCAGGACGCATACGTAAGAAGCTACTAAAACGCAAAGCACCTTCACTAGTAATTTCCTGATACAGAGCTTCAATAATCTGCCCGGTAAGCCTCCCAGCCAACCACTCTACCCAAAGATCAGCCCTCTCGTCATCTGTGAAGCCAGTACCAATCTCAGAGTCAACACCTGGAGCTTCCACCTTAACTGCACCAAGCATACCTTCATACTTACCTGTACCTTCAATAGCGACTTTAATCCTAAAGTCACCTGTATGGAATTCCTTAAACTTAAGCACAGATTTACTTCGCTTGAAATCATAACTACCAGCAACAGCTTTGATCATACAGCCTTCAAAGCCTTCAGCAATACACTTGTCACGATACGTTATTATTTCTTCCCTAGAGAAAGCTACAACATTCTCAAGGTACTTCACATTCTTGAACTCACGCTCACCGATACGTTCAAACAGAGCAGCAAGCTTAAGTCTCCGCTCACCACACTCTTCGTTTGTTCCGCGTTTACCTTGTGATTCAAAGTAGTCAAGCTCTATAATATCCCACACGATGTACTCAAGGTACTTGCGCATCTCTTGCGGCGTAGTTTTACTATCCTTTACCATAGACGAAGCTTGAGTAAACTTGTAGGGCTTATTTGCCTTAACTTTTTCTACAGCTTTCTTGCAGTTAGGGTTTAGTTTGCCACCGTAAATCTCGCCGTCTAACACGAAGTTTGTACCGGGACGTATAGACTTAACCTCTTCGGCAAACGCCTGCATGTTAATAAATTCCATACCTTCTCTTGATAAGAAGGAAACTTTATCATCCTTAACTATGGTGATAACCCGCATACCATCAAGCTTAGGATCAAGGATAACTGGATATACGATGCTATCCCAATGCTCGTCAATAGGAAAGGCCAGCTGAACGTCAAACACAGGGATAAGATCAGGGAAAGCCTTGTTTATAGACTTCTCATCCATTCCTATGTCTAGGTTGCGCTTGAATACTCTTTCAATCCATTTAGCTCCAGCTTCGGTACACTTAGACATTGTGCTTTTGATAAGCTTCTTGGCATCATTAGAGCCTGTCTTATGTTCTCTCAAAAGGTCTAGCAGATTGAAAAGTTCATTTCCCATCTCAGGCTGGATAATATTGTATGTTTCAGGCTTGTCTACCTTGTTTACACGATAAGTTTTGTATCGGTCATACGTGTAGTTGAGCAGCTTCTTAAGATCAGGTGTCTCATTCTCTTTCAACAATCTTATTTTGTCATTTTTACTTGGGGTTGCTGCTATAAGCTCTAGCGTTTTGAATTCCTTCAATTTTAGCCCCTTAAATCCTGCGCCAATTTACTTCCAATTTCTAACCAAGAATCGTCAATCACAATAAGAGCACCAATTAAGGTGCAAACTAAAAATGCACTAGTAACTAACCACATAGCTAGTGCAGTCAAAGTGGCGCTTACTTTTACCAAATCAGACATTACATACCTCCATTACGTGATTTATAAACAGCCACTGATACTTCTGCTGGCATTACCGTTGTTACCATTTGAGGATGAAACGGGTAGCCAAACGTTAATTGCCCAACCCAAAGCTTTCTAGTTTTAATTAGGTCTTCAATATCGTTTTTATCTAGTTCCCAACACGACCACACAGTATCACAATCATCATCACACCTAAGAGCAGGTAAATCTAAATACTCAGGTTGGCTTTCACCTAACACAATGTTGTGCCCTTCAAAAACTACAGGTTTCATTTATACTATCCTCACTGAATAGCCTCTTTCGGCCCATCCTCTTAAAGTTTTATTCACTAACCACAAGTACTTATACGAGTCACTATCTTTATTGTACACCTTAAGCAGTACCTTACTTATACTGTTAGTATACTCTAGTAACTCTTCAGCATTCAACTCTTCTCCCACCTCAAGCATAAATGATGCGGGGTCTACATTCATATTCGTAAGTGATATGATCAGTAGAGAGGTGGTGATAGCTAGATTTTGATTTTCTTTGCAGAGTATTGTTGACATTTATTTTCTGCGTTTTATTAGCGGTTGTTTTGCTTTATCACTATGTAGTGACCAACCTAAGATAAAACTTAGTGGGCCTAGAATCCCTAGCAAAGCAGCAATAAGAACGTCACCGGCTCCTCCTGATTCTACTGATAGGTGGATTGAATTTAATGCGTCTAGTGTACAGCAGTCTCCGTCTTGGTTTGCTTCAAATTTGGTTGGGCGGAACTTTTCGTCGAAGATGGTGTTGATGTTTTCTTTATTTGTTATCATGCTGCCTAGTCCTCACTAGCTTCTTTACTGAAAGGCGCGTACTTAGCTCTAGCTTGTTTAACTGCTTCTATTGCTTCAGATATTGTGTCAAAACGTTTCCTAAATACTACCTCACCATTTACCTGTAAAGCAGCCACATACTTATCTCTACACTTATCATAATATACACCTCTCACCTGGGTTTTGCTTTGTCTAGCAGCCCCGCGCCTGTTTAACATATTATTAGACATGTCAGCTAATCTCAAATTAAGTTTACGATTATTTAGTGGGTTATTATCTTTGTGGTCCACTATAAGCTCTTTAGGTGCCTTAATTAAAAACCTATGCAGATAATCCCGCTTAACCTTGCCGTGCTCTCCATATCTAACTGCTACTCTAGGAACCTCTCCTATTTGCTTACACAAATACCAAGAGTTTATGTTGTTAATTATTTTAGGCACATCTTCAAGGTCCACTATAATAAAATACTTAACTTCGTTTTTGTACACTACAAATTCGGCGTGGTCTTCATACTCTATCCAATTAAAATAACCATCTTTATGCTGCTTCATCATCTAATTCGTCTTCGTCCTCTTCTTCCTTTAAAAGTTCATTACCAAAATCATCACTAAAATCGGCCCAAGAAATTCCACCTTCACATTCTGCTATTATAGGAATATTAACTGGTATTGGTGGCGTTTGTAAATACTTTAAAAGTAGTTCACTAGCCTCTACTTTAAGTTCTTCAGTGGTTTCGCCATAACCCGCATCGTGGCACGGACCTAGCTGTTTAAAGTCATATTCATTTTCCTCTATCCATATTTGAAAATCATACAAAGCTAAAAGTAAGCTGTCACTTGCTGGAGACTGAAAAATGCTATTCACTCCCTGTCTAATTGCTCTAGCTTTAGCTCCTTTATCTTCAGCATTTACTTCTGGTATTCTCCTTTTTCTACCAAAGATAGATACAGAGTAACCGTTCTTTTCAATAAACTTTGTGGTATCATCTATACATTGTTTTACACCACTATACTTTTCAAAGTAGTTATCAAGAATCTGCTGCGCTTGTTCTTCGGTCAGGTCGTCATTAAGCTTGTTACCATTCTCGTCTACACGGTTTCTGTTTTCGATATTAACGCCTTTAGCAAGCGTTTCAGCACCTCCGCCAAATAAACTTAAAAATTGTACGCGCTTCCCAATGCTGTCCCTTTCAAACTTAAACAGTTTCTTTACATCGTTAGGCTCACACTTTATGTATGGGAATAATTCTTTTGTAATACAACCGTGAACATCCATTAAACTATTAAATATATCTTCTAGTCTTTTATCTCCAGAAACTATACACGCATACCGCATCTCTATAGCAGAAAGATCGGCCCCAATTAAAAACCTGCCATCTGGAGCTTTTACCATCTTCTTTACTAATTTAACTAAAGGCAACTTCTCAATAAAATGTGGTTCTCTGGGTCTAGCTGGAAGCTGCTGGTAATTGGGGTCTTTGCAGCTTAAACGTCCGGTCTTGCATCCAATGGGATTATACGTAGGATGAACTCTACCATTAACTACCTTTTTAAGAGTACTATCTACATAAGTAGATTTTATTTTGTTAAGCTCTCCATGGTACTGTAGTGTTTCAAGAAATTCACCCTTTTTTGGAAAATTATAAAACCAATCTTCCAAACACTCACGATCAACAGCAGGTGTTACCTTTTTACCCTCTTCATTCTTTGCCTTAGTATATTTTACAACAGGCAGTCCCATAACTTCATAAAATAAAATTCGTTTATGGTGATTAGAACTAAATAAAAACCCCTTCCACTTTGACTTTGGAAGGATATCTATAGGCTTTTTACGTACAGCATTTTCTTTATCTAATGCTCTCTGATAAGCTATCTTAGTAGCAGCCTTTACTTCAGTAAACTCTCTGAGTTTAGCATCTACTTTTGCTATTTCTTCTTCCAATTGTTTTCTAAGCTGTTCACCATACTCTACGTCTATAGGCCAACCATTAAGCTCCATTTTTGTAAGAAGGTAAACAAATTTATCATTTACCATCTCAAATACTTTAACTTGCTCTTCCTTTACAAGCTCTTCTTTAAAGTGTAGATAGAGCCTAAAGGTAGCGTCAGCGTCACAAAGAGCGTAATCTGTAAGTATTTTAAACGGTATCAGGTCATAGGTGAACTCTGTTTTCTTTATCTTATTTTCAGCGCAGTACCTATCAATCCACCTCTGTAACTCAAACTCATAATCTCCCATGTCAGTAAAGCACATAGCACAATATTTAAGGTCGTTAGGCGTATTTTCATTGCATAGGAAAGCTGCAACCATTGTATCGAAGAAGTTTTTCCTTCGTACAGGTATCCCTAAATGGTGATAAATCCACTTGTTATCATACTTGATGTTGTGCCCAATAAGAAGCTTAGACTCATCACCAAACAATCTTCTAAGGCAGCACTTAATCTTGAAATATTCTTCCTCTGTCCAGAAACCTTGATAGAAGTTTGTTGGTATTAAGTATGCAAACCCCGGCTTGTGACTGAAAGAGAGGCATAGCAACCTACCGCTAGGGTGGTTGAAAGCGAATCCTTTTGTCTCTGTGTCATATGCAAAAGCTTTTACTTTTGATAAGTAATAGTCATACCACTGCTCAAACTTCTGCATTGTATCTACTACTGTGTACTTAGTAGGAAGTTTTACTTTATCGCGCAGTTCAGGGTATTCGCACTCCTCAGCAAGCAGCTTCATGGTTGACGCAATATTATCACCTACAACCGGGTCGTACTTAACCTGTATTGGGTTTTGTATAGGCACAACCTTCTGTTTGGGATAAACGTCACTGTAAAGTGCTTTGCCGACATATTTCTGTATACCTTTCCAGCCTACCACTTTATTAAAAGCTTCTGCTCCTACTGGAACCAACACATTAAAGCAGCAAGTAGTTATAACTTCATGTACATAATCAGCTTTTTCTTTAAACTGTGAAGCTTTAGGTTTTCCGTACATATCAGCAAGGTTGAGCACTGATATGTCGTTCATATTAAACCCAGCCTCAAGGAAATACTTAAGCGTAAGGCCTAAACCTTCAAACGTAACCTTACCCTCATAAAGCCAGTTATTAGTCTGCGCTGAATCAAAAATTATACATATTTTATTTGATGGTGCTATTCTGGCAAGTACAGGCATTAAATTATTTCCTATATAACATGTGTGTGGTGACAAACACCACTCACCATAGCGTCATCTCTACCGCAAACTTTACACCGAATAGGAACTTCCTCAGAGTTTAAGCATTCCCTAAGCAAATCAAATACGTTGTTTTCTAACCGCTTAAAGCCTTTTACTTCCCCCGTATGCTCTTCACCAAACTGCGTCTTTTCATCAAAATATTCAAACTTGTAATTACCTACACGGTGGTTGCCTGTACCGTCGTTACATATTGCCATTTCACCTATAGTTGACTTATGCTCTTCATCACCGTAAGGCCATAATTCAATATTTATTTTTATCATTATCCGTTCTCCACATTCAGCCCACAGTACCACTTAGCGTTTTCGTTAAGCCTTCTGTATTCGTAACAAAGATCACCATTAAAGTTACTACTATGGTGAGAAAAATCCCAACCTTCTACTTCTGGTGGAGCGCTGTGCATGAAGTCTGTAAACTTAGTATCCATAGCTTTTATCCACCTAAACGTGTGCCACCACTTCTTATTAGGCCACTTATACTCAACAGAAATGGTTTCATACTTAAACCACCAATTGAACGCTGAACACTTCTCACCACGACAAAATCCACCCGAAGGACATATTGTTGTTTCTATTTTATCTTTATGAATAAGTTTCATTTCTTAACCTTCCACACAACCTTAACTACTTCTTGCTTTTCTACTTCAGGGCATTCTACTTCTTCACCCCAATCTTCCCAACTGTAGTACCAATCTGTAAAAGGGCTACCGCTTCTATGCAAATCTAGCCTGAAGTGTGAGTATCCGTTAGTAAAAATAACAGTACTCCTTTCGTACTTGCCGTCAGAAATATAGTCTCCATCTTCTACTATTCTAAGGTTATCTGTTTCTTCTTCCCGCACCAGTTCTTTAAGTTCTTTAGCTTTGAATTTCATATATACTCCTTCATCCTAACCACATGTCTCTCCACAATCTTATTCTGTTCTCTATCGCTGTAGATGCCGTTGCTTATTCTATGTGCATAACTCCAGTCACAAATTATTCTTATAGCTTCAGATACTTTTTCATGGTTAAGCACAACTTCAGCGTTTAGTTAGATTTGGTGAAAGAACCCTCATATATCTGAAGCTTATCCTTAATTTTCATAGTTAGCCTTGACAAGATTATAAAGGTCTACAATACTCTCAAGCTTCACATTCTCTTCACCAATCTTTACACTTCCCTCTTTATACTTAGTCCCAAAATCAAGGTCAAACATCCAGTACGAAATCCAGCTACATTCGGTGTCTTTACACACATATTCAAGGAAATTTAAAAATTCAGAAAATACTGGCTCACTAAACTCTATGTAATCTCGGCTAATACCAAGCGCCTTGTTAATTCCATCGTCTTTCTCTAGCTGTGCTTTCAGTGCGTTGATACATTTTTCGAATTGTTGGAATGGTATCATATTTGCTCCGTTTTCAAAATGTTATATGGGCCTCTAACACTAACTATAAAGTGGCTTGCAGCATCTAAAGCCTTTTCTATTCTTTCTTCAGGGCTTAGTGCTATATCTTGTGTGGTGAATAAGCTGCCCAAAGCTACTTCATATCCTGAGCCTACCGCAGCGTATGGCTCTCTATTTAGTACACTGTAATCGCTCTGTACCTCCCACAGCCTATCTCCATACCCAACTAGAAAATTACCACCAATTTCACACCAAGTATCTTTTGTTTTATTAAAGCCGCCGTCTTTCAACGCTTGTCTAACTTTGTTAATAAAGGTAGTACGCATGTACCTATCCATATCGTCATTATAATATGGCTTAGGTGGATCAAAAGAGAATTCAAGAATGTCAAGCATCCTGAAGCTAGTAGTACCTCCTATAACAAACTTGCCAACTCTAAACACTTTAGAGTGATCTGTAGGATGACCATAATGGCCGTTAGAGCCGAAAGTGTCACCGCCGATGTAAACTGAACTTTTATCCAATAATCCTATTATACAAGTCATGCAGCGTCCTCAAAGTTACTTTTAAGTAACTGTTCTTTATACCACTCAGGAAAACCTTTTGTCGCAGTTCCCACTATCTCCCGCTTAAATTCGTTGTACAAAAATTCCTTTATATTTTCTTTCTCCTCATGCTCAATATCCCGGTGTATCTCTACTATAAGCTTGCCAATATCTTTAGGAGAACTTTCTATATCTCCAACTTCTTTCAGGTGTTGTATCGCTTTTTGCCACCTAGCTTCTGTACAAAAGCTTTCTTTGAAGGTTTCAAACTTACCTTTGGTGGTGTTTTCTTTGCCCCAGTTATTTCTGTGTACTTCTTTGAATGCCTCTGACACAAACTTACCAGCCATAATAGGTATTGGCTGACCTCCAAGGAGAAATTGCTGTGAGTAGTTTTTAACTACCACACCTTCTATTTTAGCACCACCTAGTATACTATCTCTCTCCAGAAGTCCTTTTAAGAAGTCAGGTGAAGATATATTTCCTCTGTAAATAACTGGAACAGATTCAATATCAAATTTGTCTGCCCAATACTCTAAGTTGTCTTCAAACGATGCGTCCAAATTCATAATGCCAAACAGTATAAGATGATTTTTAGGGACGCGACTATAGGTTAACACGTTATGCTTTGGTCTTTGCAAGTACTCAGCGTAAAAGAACTTGTTATCTGGTAGTTTGTGCTCAATTGATTTAACGTAGTCAACCCCAGCAGAAAACATTTTTTCTGGGCTTAGTAAGTTAAGCTGCTGGCCCTTACTTCTTACTATAAGTTCTCCATTAACTTTGCCGAAACCAAATTGTGAGCCGTCTACCTTTTCAGTAACCTCAACGTCATTCTTAAAAATATCTTTGATGTACGTGGTGCCTATTGCAAAAATCTTAGGAAATGCTCCTATCAAAACTTCCTCCTATTATCTATCGCCCATTGAATTTCTTCTCTATTTAAATCGCCTAAGTCTTGGTACACAGCTTTCTGCTTAGCCAAAGTAGCCAAAGGGTCAAGCTGCAACCTGTCTGTGTTTGCTACTGAAACCTCAAACCAATCACTTAAGAATCTACATATACCCATCTTTAATATTTCGCTATTAGCTGTTGGATTACCGTACAAAACTAGCTCTCCAGCTTTATCCTTGTCGGGGAAGACAACTACCTCAGTTATACCTAAAGACATTAGCATTAGCGCTTTATGCTGACTGAAATTATTAGCTCCGAAATAAGTTAAAGTAGGAAAGCCGTGGTTAATTCCATTTGCAGCGTGAAATGCTCCTTCGCCAAGTATTACATAATTAAAACCTTTTTCTTTTATCAAGTTTTTAGTAACGTCGAATGGCCAAAGCCAATCATGCTGACAGCTAGAGTTAAAATTACGCTTATACTTTGGGTTTTCTTTTGTTACATCAGCGTTGTTTAACAGCCTACCGTCTATACCTATTATTTTTCCGTCTAGTATTATAGGAAAGCACAGTCTACCAGCGTATCTACCCCTCTCCACGATAACTGCGTTAAGCTTTTTGTATGTTTCTACGCTGATGTTCCTGAAAGGCTCTGTTACTGGTTTACCAAACGGTATGATCACGCTTTTACTGACAGGAGTTACGATGTTGAAGTCATAACTTTGTAGTTTTTTTAGTTTACCTCTCAACTCAAGACATTTATATTCCAGTTCATCCAGGTCTTCCCCAAGCAGCCATTTGGTCAACTTGGCAGTGTTCATAGACAGGCCACAAGAAAAGCAATGGCTCTCTAAATTATCTATGTTTATGTTAAAGCTTTCAATACTATCAGAACCGTCTTGGTGGTTTATAGCATTTGGGCAGCGGATACTAATTTCTCCGCCGCCCCTCACTACATAATCTATGTTTTTACTTTCTAGCAGCCCAGTAACATCAAGCATCCCAAGCGTTCCTAATTAACGCGGCCTCTTCAAGTGTCTTAGCTCTGCCTAAATATTTCCTCACGGTTCCGCTTGAGTAAATATAGTAGCACTTTTCACGCTCAACCCAATACACACCAGGTATTTTTACTTTATTGTTATAGTTTATCCTGCTTCTATTTAATGAATTTATCGACTGGTTAGTTATTCTAAGGTTAGACTTGCGGTTGTCTAGTGTATCCCCGTTTATATGGTCAACCACCGCGCAGTCCCAGTCTTTATTAGCTCCCAGTACGAATCTGTGCATTAATATACCAATTTTGCTGCCGTTCTCTACCCCTAAAGTTGCTCTAGCATAATATTTAGCATTATACTCGTCCTGCTTATTTAACACTGTATTTTGCATATTAAGATGCCCAGTGTAACGGTGACTTACTACTTTGTCTAGGTCTTCAATGTCAACTTTAGCGTATCTAATAATATGCTTTTTCCTGACAAGTTTTATAAATGCTACGTCACCTTCTATATGGTGTAAGTTGCTACCCATCTTATACTTCTTGTTTCTAAACTACCATAATAAATTGGTTGCTATGCAGCCAAAAGTCTTTGTCATCTCCACAAACCAGCACGTCAGTACTAACTAACACGTCGCTGTTGTACGTCAGTATCTCAATGTCTTTATCATTTGAGTCATCGTGCATCACATTTATTCTAGTCGTCATCTATTTCTCCATCAGGCAATCGCCATGTGTATTATAAAGATCGTAAGCACATATACATGTGGGCATATCAAAACATGTATCGCAGGTAAACTCTAAAATGTCACCGTCGTCTATATACCCATACCGTATGGCTCTTTTTATAGCTTCTTCGCGTATATTCATCAGTCACCAACCCTTTTCACCCAAGATACCTCACCACACCCAGTACACCACGACGCCTTCACCAACAGTTCTATTTCTTCTCCCATCTCAGTATCAACAAAAAACACATCACGCTCAGTGTAGCACATTTCTGTTTGGCACAAGGGGCAGATCATCTGGTAAAACCTCCTAATTAATGTCAGAAAAACATGGTATATTGTGCTCTGTATTAAATGTCGGGTTAGTACAGCTCATGTTGTTGTTAAAATCACAGCAGTAGCTGCTGCATATTCTTATGTTTTGTTTCTCTTCAAGCAAATCTACCAACGAATTTCTAGTTCCGTCGAAACATTCCCACTCTTTAAACTCAGCGCTCTTTTTAGTAGTGTCTGAGCACTTAGCTAGGATGTTATAGTATTCGCCGTAGTTAAGGAAACCAAGCTGTCGCATGGCAAGTTGCAGTGCAATATCTCTTTCAGTCATTAAAGCTCCAAAACAATCTTAACTGGTGTTGCTTCTTCATTTTCCCATTTGATTTCTGGGAACAATTCTCTGAAATAAGTTGGCAGCTCTATAAAATAATCAGTATTGCTGTCATAAATCATTTCTTCTGGTAAGACCCATTCGTTCTTTGCTTTGATAAGCTTTTCGGTAGCCAACACCAACGTACCGTCTTCGTCTCTTGCTAGCCACATTTTAAACCTCCCAATCAATTTCTTCACCGCAATTAGGACAGTAATTAAACCGCTGCATTATATATATATTCGTCTTCACAACCAGGACAACGAAACCACTTACACCATGCCTCGTCCATACCTACGTCATGCTCCTCAGTTATAGTTACCATCTATTTACCTTTAGCCAGTTTATCTCTAAGCTCTTTCATAGTCTTACTTATGTTGCTGTCCATAAACTCCAACACAGTTGCCGTTAGTGGCATGTCATACCTTTTCCTAAACTTTTCTGGAGTCATACTACTGGAAAGGATAGTACTCTTACCGTTCACCGATCTTTTTTGAACAAATGCGTTTAGGTGGGAACTCACGAATCCTGTCTCCTTACGTGCGTATTCACTTCCTACAAAGTAAAGTACGGCTAAGTCTACTGTTTCCAATTTATTTAGTTTCTCACTGCGCTCAAAGGTTGTGACCTCTTCCATGAATGCTGGCATGTCCAGCATATAACATTTAAAGTTTTCTCTTACAGCTTTTTTTACCACTTCAGTTGCTGCGATCAAAGCATTTTCTTCAATACCTGAGTAGAAATAGAGTGTATCGCCACCTCCTATAAACCCTTCGACATTCTGTTGAACATAGTTGTAAGTTTTCTGAGACTCCAGTTTTCCTATAGGTATGCTCTCTGACATATACTTAACAGGCACACCGGCTATTCGATACATCTTCTGTAGTAAAGTAACCTCTGAATCCATTTTCATCCTATTCCACAAGTGATCATTGTACTGCCTGTTAATCTCTGCCAACTGTGCTGTTGCTAGTCCAAAATCAGAAAAGTTTTTGAGTATTATCAGCATCCACTGCGGCGGCAACAACAGGTGTGACCTGAACCTGTACCAATCTTCAATTGTGTATTTTGGGTCAACTATCGCTAACGGATTTACTCTCATTTTCCATCATTTCTTTAACTGAGTCTTTATTGCGTCGATAAAACAACATGAGTTCGTCTTCCTCTTTTTGTTCAGCGTCTTTTATCTTGACACAAGATAAGCAATAATCTTTATACTTGTAGTCAGCTTTGCGCCAAGGGTCTTCAAAGCAGTAATACAGTCTACGTTCAAAAACTACCCCACATCTTTCACAAATTTTAATGCCCAGCTTTTTCATCAGCCAATTTTTCATTTCTTATCCTTTGCCTTAGCTTTCTTCCCGGCCATAAGCTTAGCCTTGTGTTCCTCTGACATGACCCTCGTCTTAGCTTTCTTGGTTTTCTTAAAGGGCATATATAGGTAAAGGGGGCAATATTTTCCTTGACAATCGTATCCACCCTCACTACCCTCGTAACCACCGCAGCATTGATAGCACATGGCCAGCATTGCTTCTGCTCTGGTTATCTCTTTGCCTTTTAGAAAGTCTAGTAGTTCATTTTTACCTTTACGTAACGGCCAATTTTCCTCTACTTCTTTCAGCAACGTAACATGTGTTTTCATAAGACCTCAATAACATTTAAAAGATGGCGCATTATACCACGTAGATTATAAAATGTCAAGCAAAATTTCATTTGGCTGTAATTTTAAGCTGTCTCATAATGAGAAGCAGTATCTATAACCAGCACAATTACTAATATTGACCACCAGTTAGGATTGTTCCAAATTACGCCTGTGTTAGCAAGTAAAACCCCTAAGACAAGATAACCGATATACTTTACTATAGTTGCTAATTTAATGGTGTACGTCATGATGATCCTTCCATTCCCGATCCTTAAGTTTCTCCAAAATCTCATCAATATGAACTGGCCGATAGTTCCACGCATCTACACCAACGTCAGTTGACCTTCCCCAATCAGGCGCAGCGCCGTGGGAATGCCCGTAGAGGTGGTATGAACCGTAGTGACTTTTGTTCCAATACCTGTGTGCAAAATGACTAAGCCAGAAGTACAGGTCATTTACTTTAAGGCCGAAAACATCTTTGACCCAAATAAACCCAGCCTTCTCTACCCATTTAGACTGGTCGTGGTTTCCTTTGATAAGATAGTGCTGCCCGTTCAGCCTTGGCAATACTAGCTCAGGGTGTTTCCAGGCAAAGTCTCCAATGTGGTAGACTTTATCGCCACACTTTACTTCATTGTTGTGGTTAGCTATCAGCGTTTCAGTCATGTCTTCCGGGGAAAAGAACGGGCGGTCATTGTATCTAATAACGTGACCGTGAAAGTAGTGCTCGTCTGCTGTGAATAAAATGTTACTCATTGTAGAGTTTCACCTCCCCTGCTCCGTAAATCACATAACCAACTTCAACCCAGTTATCTACTGCAGGTTCAAATATTAACACTACGTTATCACCAAGCCCATGTTCACGCAGCGTACCTAACAGTGCGTATAAATCGTTTACGGTAGGTCCAACGAAAGAACCTCGCATTGTTCTTCCTCCCTTAAATATTTCTCGTTGACAATTGGACAATCATCACAAGCCCATTCGTATGGGTGATCACAGTCAAACTCTCCCCAGTAATCTCTATATCCGCCGCAGCCTCTTTCCAGTATTTCTTTGTACTTTTTTGTTCCCACTTTTGGGGGACTTTTGTACATCTCTAACCTCCCTTTTTTTAGGTACTAAGGGTTCAATGTATTCCGGCGCTCCGTATTTCTCTACATATAAAGGCTCTACCTTTTCAGCGCGTATTGCGTTGAAATGCTTCTTGTACTCAATACAGTTCTTCTTGGTATTTTTTGGGCAAAGATAAAGGCATACCAAAAAGCTGCGCTGAGCGAGTTTCTTTGGACAGAACATGGCTAGGCTCATGTTAACTCCCAAAACTAAAGCTTTTAAACCTGCTATACTGAAATTCAGTCAACAATTTAAAAGATTTAAGTGGTTTATTTGGTACAGTTAGGTACGTTCTGAACTTACCGAAATTAACTGTAACTGTACCTAATGTTTTATCGTCTTCGTCTTGTTTGAAATTCATATACAAATCCACCGCATTTTCTAATGATTTCGAGAACTTAAGCTCTTCGTTTTTATCATTAAATTGTACTGGGGTCACTACATAACACTTCTTTCCTTGTTCCTTAGCAAACAGTTTTAGACGTTCACTGTACAAAATTGGCACTTTCCAGTCTGGAGTATTTTTATCAACAAAACCTCTAGGGATTAGCGTGAGATAATCCACTGTAAACTTTCTAACATTTTTAGTATCTCGCAAAAGCCGCATCTTTATCATTAACTCATCAAAGTTGCAACTCTCATCAAAAATATAAAAAGTATTTTTCCTTCTGGTATACGTGTTAGTAGCTATTTCGTTAAAACTTTCATCAGATTCTAAGTGTGAGGCTAGCGTAAATTTATTAGCCTCTTCCCTAGTAATATCATAATGAAAGTACAGCTCAGCTTCACGTTTCCTAAGCACTTCTTCAGGTTTAAGTGCATCTGAGATTATATTGCCAACGTCTATTTCTGCTAAGTTAGAAATTATTCGCGCATAAATTTCTTCTCTACTCAACTCAAAAGAGAAATACGCCACAGACCCTTCGTAGTTTAAATAGTGGTAAATATCAAATTGTAAGGCAAGATTGCTCTTTCCCTTACCACTTCCGGCCCCCAAAATTGTCAAACCACCTTCGATAAGTGGCCCTCTTTCGTCAAGCTCTGGGATACCTACTTTTCTAAATACGTATTTAACCTTTTGCCCCATGAGGTTAACTGAATCGCTATCCTCAAGTTTATGTGTAGTGTTTACAAAAACATCCTCATACATCCCCCTAACTTCACCCAAAGCGCCATTAATATCTTTGCTCTGCACAGCGCTGATAAGCTTATCTGCCTTACTAGTTATCAGCCTGAACTTATAGAAATTATCAAGCTCAGTCAAAAGATCACTAAAGCTTACCTCACCAATATCCCTTGTCTTAAGTTGGTCTATCATCCCAGACATAAACTCAGCTTTATCTGCGGTCTTACAGAGAGAAACTACCACTTGTTTAAGGTAGTCAAAACCTATCCATTGATCTTTGTCTATGTAGTGGTTTCTTACTATGATGAATAGCTTTTGCAGATCACCATTACCAAATTTAATTGGGTCAATATTGGACAAAGCTTCAGCGTCTTTATCAGACACAAGCTTGGCCAGTATGTTCATCTCACATTGCGGATTATTCAAAGCGACTCCTGAAAATTTTTGGTGGCGGCGGCAGGGCTTTCACCTACATTGTCCTCCCTAATCTGTACACCGATATGTATTACGGTAGAGCGCCGATTATCCGGCCACACCGCCAGATGTTAAACTATCTTTTGTAATGATAACATATAAACTCAGTTTCTTCGTTATAATTTAACTGCTCATACAATTCAATTATATGCCTAGTGCAGACACCACAATCATTATTGCTGCACTCTATTAGTGAACACTTAACAATTGTCATAGATCATTGTCCCTTTCGCATTCTCTACAAGCTTTCTCATACCCAGCGTCAAAGCCTTCGTTATATCCTTCGTATTTGCCGTCCATATACCCTCCATCATAACCATCATCATACCCAGAGTTTTCGTTATCGTGCATACCCTGGTTATACCCGTCGTTATACGCCTCTTCATTCGCGCTTTCCCTGCCGCGATCAAACTCATAATCAACACAGTTAGAACAAGGCATAACACCAAATTTAATACCGAAACAGTCACTTCTATTTGTTATCTCAAGCTCTTCCCCACAACTATCACAAACAGCTTCTATAAAAATCATATCGCTGTTACCTCATCTAATTCTTGGTCATCAACGTATACGTCAGTCTCTCTAACAGAAATCATTATTTCATTCTCATCAACACTACTATTTGCGTACCCATTTAGTCTAATATGACCGTAACCTTCTATAAAACTATCGTAAGGATTGTGAGCCATGTACTCAGCAATATTTAACACATGACCTTTAATTAGATCATCGTCGTGTTGATAAACTTTATGAATATACCTCTCATAATCAGCCATAAATTCACCATCAAATTTATCTGTATCTATTTCTATTTCATGCTCAGTTGTGATTGTTGTTGCTACTTTAAATTTTCTTATCATTTAAGGCTCCCATGTTTTATCTTCTAAAAGTGCTTTAGCTTTTAAGTATTGCATAGTAATTTCAACAATATATGGTTCTTTTCTTTTACTGGCTGCGCGGCGGTTTCTTTTTATTTTTCTTGCGTTAATCCTTTGTTTACACTTGCTTATTGATTTATACGGATTTCTAGGCATAAACACCAGTCCTCACGGCAGGTTGCTCCAATCTAAAATAAAGTATTCACAATACTTACCTTCTTCGTAAAACGTGGCGTAAGACTGTAATCCTGAAGGAAAGGCTGTGAAGCGGTAGCACTTACTTTTCCTTTCACAGTTGACTCCGTTGGCGCACATGCTTATATCTGGCATCTAAGACCTCATCTCATTAAAGTGTGGCGAATTATACCACAGCCATTTGTTTTTGTCAATCTTTTTCTGCCGCTTTATAGATTTCTACAACCCCAGCACCCAAATTTTTACCTTTAAGTTGTACAAGATGCCCTCTAAATATTATTTTATCGCCGCCACTAAGTAGTATTTGTTTCCATTCCTTAGTGGTGACTCTTTGGGTATACTCCTCAAATACCCAATGTCCATCGTTAAGGATACTCATAGTTAATCCTCCTTGTACTCAAGCTCCACCACAGGAGCGCCCAAAGCCTTAAGCCCAGCACTATGTATTTTATTACTTATAAATGCCTCTACTTCACCCTTAGCTTGTCCTACAGTCTTCTCCATCTTCTCATCAAAAGACTTTGCCATAAACTCAAGGCTAGACCCAATTTCCATGTTAAGGTGGTGCAGATGCCCAAGCAACTGTGATCTTTCATCCTTCTTGATAGTTCCGCCAGTCTTAAGTATCTCTTCAGCCTTTGCTATGAGCTTTTTGCTTCGTTCATTAGTAGCCCTTACCTGTTGTACAAACTCTTCGTGATACTCTTCCGTAACAGTAGTTCCAGCTGGAATATCAGGCACTCCTTCCCCGTTAAATCGCTCTATGGTACAAGGTACTCCGTCACCAACATTCATAGATGTAAGAAGTTCCCCAAGCTGAACACCTGAGATACTAATTTTTATAAGTTCATCCCCGCCAAAGTACCAATCCCTTGAAAGGCTATGTTCTTTTTTCGCCCTCTTTATCGTCAGAGATATGTAGTTGCCATGCTTTACCGACGAACCAAAAAGGTTCATCCCTGGACTACAAGTGGTACGACACAACCCAACAAGACCGTAAGCAGGATGACTTTCAGTGTACCCGCTACTCCCGGTAACTGTTTTGTACTCACGCGTAGGCTCTTCAGTCCTTTTCATGGTCTTCCTCCATCAAACTTATTATATTGAACCCCTGTAGAATAGCACTTACCACGTTCTGATTGTCTTCTATTAGCTTCTTAGTTGACAGCATTGCATCTTTTGTTTCTCTGGCGAAGTTGTAACCTTTACCAAGATCAACAATGTCTCCAGACTTAAGCTTGTCCATCTTGCTATAGTATAGATTTAGAAACTTTTCAATCTCAGCGTGTTCTACTTCACAGATGTACTTGTCGTAGCTTATGTTACCGATAACCTTCATTTAGTCCTCCACTAACTCGTTAGGTCTTCTAAATACGTTAACATTCCCGTTAATACTACAAGAATAATATTGGTCTGTTACGGGAAGCTTACCTTTAGGCAAACTTACAGCCTTTGTTAAAGCTTGCTTATAGAGCTTTAACTCAGCTTCTAACTCAAGGTAAGACTTACACGCGCCGTTGTTTCCATCTGGGATCATACAGTCTGGTAACGTAGCAGCCATTTAACCTCCAGTCCCAATTTCAAATCCCATTTTCTTATACCACTTAGTCCGATTATACTTAAACGCTGCTGCCAAACTCCCACCATCAACGAGGTCAAACACTATAGGTTTAGGCTTACCTTCGCACTTCCGCAGTACGCGCCCCACCCACTGTACAACGTTAGTTTCATTGTTGGTAGGTGTTGCAATCACCAAAACATCTAGTGAAGGTAGATCAACCCCCTTCGAACACTTATTTGCGCTTATGATAACATCAATTTCACCAGCAGCAAGACGTTCCTTCAACTCCAAGTCTTGCTTTAAAGTTGTACTTCCAGCGTAAACAAAAGGTTTACAGAAGTCCTTACTTTCTTCACACAACACTTTAAGCTGCTCTACCCTTGGAGCTATGACCAAAATTTTACGGTTAAGTTCAGTGCCCTTCTTAATTATAGAAATAATCAGGGCATTTCTCTGTTCGTTAAAAGCTAGGTCAGTAAGGATGGTAGTGTAGTCGTCTGGTGATGAACTGCAAAAATTAACCCCAGTTTGTACAAAGTTTATCTTTGGTATCAGCTTATTCTCATCGTACATTTCAACCGCAATCGGGCCTATTAAATCTACTAGAAGGTCACGCTCATAGTTCTTCCTAAATATAGTTGCAGATATACCACAGCGATAATAGGAGTTAATAGAAAGCAGTACCTTTTTCCACGACTCAGCGGCTGAAATGTGAGTCTCATCGGTGATAACTAGTCCAAATTCCTCAGATATTTTTTCTAACAGCGTTGCATTTTTATTCAGCAGTTGAAATGTAGCACAACATACGTCAGCAAATTCAGTATCCTTAGAAGATACTATCTGAACTTTTTTGCCCCAAACTCCGTTGAACGCTGCTTCCCACTGTCCCTGCAAACTTCCCATATCGCATAGCACCAAAACTTTACAGCCGAAATGCCCTGCGACATAAGTCGTTACGCTGGTCTTTCCACTTCCAGTTTCTCCCTGCAACATTCCGTATTGATTCTCTTTAAGATATTCTACAAATTCGTGCGCCGGTACAACTTGATAATCTCTGAGGTTGAAAGTGTCTTTTAAAGTAAAAGGTTCTTTTAAAGGTTTTCCTTTGGTTCGCTTATCAACTATATCAGTGCCTAGAATATCAGCTACTTTTTGAAGCTTGACTGTGTTAGGTGGAAGTAAAAGTTTACCTCCTTTGTACTGAAAGTTGGTAAGGACAGTTGACCCATCTTTTGAAGTGTAAGAATACATTTGGCAAATTTCAAGCAAGTGCTCTTTCGGCACATTCTCTATCTCTGCCATATTCCTAAGAACTATACTCATTTACTCTTTTTCTCCAGTTCATTCACAAAAAAGCAAAATATAACCGTATGTAGTACAGCACAGAACATATTAAATAGGCTCTGTGACAGGCTGAAAGTAAAAGCGTTCCAATAGATAAAAATAAAGTTATAAGCTATCCAAAAATCTACACTACCGAACATTAATTTCTCCTTTAGTAACAAAACCAGTAACCGCAGCCTGGAGTCATACAAACAATTCCGCCACCTTCCCACATTTCCTTAGCACGTACTGAGCGCTTACCACAATCAGGACACATGTCGTAACTTTTATGCCGCTCTGGAAATCGTTTCACCTTTATCTCCTCTTAGTTCACCATTCTCGTCAAACCCAATCTTCTCTCTCACATAATTCCTAAACTGCTTAGCGATTACATCACCGTAATCATGGCTCAACATTCGTTTTGCGAATCGGTCACTTTCCTTTATCATCTTAGGATAGTCTTTAAGCAACATACGCCAGTACTGATTATCTCCTTTGAATTGAGCCACAAATTCTGCTACCACGCTGACCTCCAGATCATTTCAAGTTATTGTCACTTTGCCACTTGATAAATTTGTCACAAAAATCATGGCAGCTAGTTTTCCTCCCAGCTGACCAAGAATCTCTACAACCTACACATGGATTGTCCATCACCATTTCCTGTTTAAGTTTAGTCGTCGTCGTCACCACAATTAACTTTGTATGCTAAACCTTTAGCTTTGTCTATTACGCCTTCAAGTAGATACTTAAATAAGAGTCTTTGTAGTTTATCGTTGTCACCAATAAGTTCTTCCAGTTCAGTCCTAATTACATAGCGCAAGTCCTCTCTACATATATCCGCAACTTTACGCTCTAAAACTTCATGCACACCATTGTTAGAATTTAAATCTCCATACATCCTAATAGCTTGTTCTTTGCCCTTTTCTACCATAGCCTCAAAATGTGAGTCACTGACAGCGGCCTTAATGATAACTTCACGTATTTTTTCTGTCACTATATCAGCTACGCGCTGAATATCACCTTCGTTCAGTTCTACTTTCATAATATCACCATTTCCTATACATAATATAGATTAGATACAGCGCACTAACTGTCGCAGTACCATAGAAAAGTAGTTTAACGGCTAAGTGCGCTGTACTCATTTACTCAATCCCCGTTAACGCTCTGTTTATAGATATAAGACAGCCTTCACAAAGCTTTGGTGTATTGTGTTCTACGCAGCAACCAGAAACTTCTTTCAGCGTGGCTCTAAGTTGTTGGTTATTTTCAAAAAGTTTCTCAAGCACCAACGAAACTTTGCTCAGAATGCTTCCAGAATTAAATATCAACGCCTCTTCTGACTCGGGAGTTACCACACCCGCAAGAGTGGCAACCTTTCGTAACATCATAGCTTCATACATAGTTGTCTCCTAATAATAGCTTTTACTTGTAAACAATTTAATAGGCTTACGAATAATACAGTTTCTACCTAGTCTGCTCAAGTCTCTCCAGTGGTAATCTTCACATGTAGACATTAACCCCGAATACCCACCAGGAGAGCCGTCGTTTTGTAAAAACCCAATGTACAGTATAGAGTCATGGTAAGGGTTTCCTTCAAAATTTGAAACTTGAACTCTATAATAGGTTTGCTCTTCCCACCCATACTCTGGTGATTCTAGTCGCATATTCACCTCTTTTTGGTAGAATCCACGATACAACGAAGCATCTCACACTTCTGCCTAAGCGCCTCAGCATCTGCCTTCAGCATGTCAAGTTCAAAGTCTTTTTCGATAATGGCAGACTTAAGCCTAACAACGTCTTCATGATCATCTACATGCTGTTCTACAGATTTATCTGTCACTTTATCCGTAGCAGCTTTCCTGAAGGCTACCCCAACGCTGGCTTTGGTCTGTTTAAGTTCGGCCTGAAGATCGGCCAAATCTTTGCTACACTTAGCTACAGCAGTACTAGCCTTGTGCTGAGCCAAAGCCTGATCCAAAAACTCCTGAAGGAAAACCTTCATGTCTTGGTCTACGTTGATCGTCAAAACCTGTTCGATAGTTTTTGTGCTCATGGCTGTCTCCTTTTGATTGTTATTTCAACTTCAGTTGGTTCAAAGTCTTCCCACTTCACTTCTGGAAATGCGTAGGTAAACCCAAGGCTCACAAAATCGGCGTCAAAGTTAATCCAACATGTGTCGTCCTTATCAGGTTTATCAAGGTATAAACAAAGTTCCCCACACTTATCTCTAGCTAGCCACATATTAATAGTACCACCCTTCTACCCTGTTAAATATCTCGGACAGCTTAAGCTCTTTAACAGGAGTTTCAGAAATATCATTACTACATCCTTTAAAATACTTCTCAACCCTGCCCTTAAAAGCCCGTACATCCTTCGCTATAGAAGGTGGGTAAGCGTTGCCAGAGCCTTTTTCAGCCCTACCCATAGCGATAGACCAAGCTTTATCCTTGTCAAACTTATCAGACTTAGCGCAAACCGAATACCCAAACTTAACTGTGTCTTTGTTCCCGTTATTGAATGCCACCAACAACCCAGCCTTAGCGCGATTACCATTTCTGTTCCTGTAGATATACTGGGTGATTACCGTTAGCGGGTACGTACATTCAGCTTTAACCACTTGCTCTTCCTCCTCGTTAAAATTAGGTTCTATTAGAATCCAACCGAACTCTCTCCAATCAACAAAGTAATCAGTATTATACCATTCTGCGCCTAACCAGTATAATTCACCGTCAGCTCTAAATACCAACACGTCGTCAGCCTTGCCCCAAGTCTTATGTTTAATGCCTTTACATTTCCTATCCCTTAAGAGTGCCTTAGCGTGCTCAAAACTATACTCTTTCAATTTAAATACCCTCCATTTTCCCCATCCACAGCCCCACCACCACCACCACCACCACCAGACAAGAAGGTTTGTGTGCCTGTTTCCTCGTCAAACCTAGCCATAAGAGATACAACAGTGTCAAAAATATCTTTGTCTGATCCGTAGCCACCTACAACAGTATCTATCTGCTCTGGACTACACAGCCCAACTACCATCAGTACTTTAGAGTCCTGTTCCATCATCTTATTAAGTAAATTATTAACCTCTATTTTTACTTCATCGAATGTCATACATCCTCCTCTTCAGGCGCTCCGTCAGGTGTTAAAGGTTCCTTTGGGGTGAAGTGTTCCACCATCTTTTCATAAGCTTTTTCCCAAGTAGGTGCTATAAACAAGCCGCCAGTGTTGAAATACATGCTACATTTTGTCTCGTATATTTCTCCGTGTGACTCTGTTAGCTCATAAGATAAAGCTATGTAGTTCTCATTTTTACCCGCAGCAAACTCCCTAAGCTTCTCTCTAGCCTCATTAAATGTCATGTTTATCTCCAGTAAAATCTTTTGTGCAGTAGTCTATACAGTATCCGCCGTACCATAAACTTACTTCTATGTAGTTGCTATTATACGCGTCAACCTTAATACTTAGCTTATCAATTTCCTTCTGAACTAAACTAATCACATCTACCTCATCCGTATTATACATATTTATCTCCTTATACTTGCGTTTTTACTTGCCCAACGGTCTAACGTCTCTATAGCATCACATAATCTTGGGTCAATCTGGGCGCTTCTTATGTGCCTCATCTCGTAGTTAATACTGGCCAAGACACAAGCTTCTCTAAGCTCGGACGGAGTGAACCTAGCCTGCTCAATTAAGCTCTCAAGCATAGATACCAGATGATGATACTCAGGATCGTTCATATACTTTTCTTTAGGTGTTTTCACAAAAGCTCCTATATCGCCTGATAGTATCTATACTCACTAGCGTACTCATACACTTTGCTCACGTAGTCTTTGCTAATAACACCCTTTCGATAGTTGCCTATTCCAGAGTTATAAATCTGTAACCCTTTCTTAAGCTTTACCTCATGGATATGTTTAGCAAGAATCCACGCACCACACTGAACGTTCACAGACGGCTCGTACTTATTCGACACCTTAAACTCTTCCTTCCAGGCATCGAAGTCAACCTGTGCCAGCCCAGCAGCATTTGTTTTACTGACAGCAAAGACGTTGAACCCGCTCTCATGCTCTACAAGCCCTACAAGAATATCTAAAGGTACTTTATGCTGTGAAGCTGCTGTTACAATCCCTGTTGCTATCTCAGTTGCAAGGCTAGGCCACACTTTAGGGTTCTTATACTGTATGTATGCGGCCAGTTTTAAAGTATTTCTGTTAGACTGTTTCAGCTGTGATAGTTGAGCTTTATCTTCAGTTACAACGGACTGGAAGTAAGCAACGGACCCAATAAACATAACAAACAACATGAAAACAAGTACTTGGTAAAACTGTTTCGATTTGTACCACTTAAGCTTGTGTTTTGGTTTAGTTCTTTGTGCTGTCAAATTTAATCCTCCAAAAGTTCCATAGCATCGTCCCAAAATTCCCAATTATCAACACCAGCACGTCTCAAAGCATTGAGAATCTTACAGTCTTCTGCAAGTTCCTCGTAATCTTCTACCGACATTGTTACATCATTTCCGCAAATAGTTATCATACCTCTTCCTCCAAATCACCAAAATGTATTTTATGTTCTTCCAGCGCTTCTTCCCATGACATAGTAAACTGATAATACGGCTTTTCATTTCTGTCAAGCTTGGTACATATGTTGGTTACATCCTCAGTAATTTTTTCACGATGTTCTTCTACAAATTCCTCTATTATTTCCGAAGGATATGCGTTAGTTAAAATAAAACCATCCACTATAGAACTAAAAACTGCGTACAATCCGTTAGGCTGCTTAATAATTTGTCTGGACATTTTTAGACCTCATTTCATTAAAATATGGCGCATTATACCATTTTCAAAAATTTTTGTCAAGGCAAATTTCACCACACAAAACTCGCATCTTTTTCGCCAAGTACCATTTACCTCCCTGTGACTCAGGCCTAACGAATTCCTGAAAGTCCTCAACCTCAACTTTCCGCCACACTCTACCTTTAGTGCTCAGGTGTGGTGCATGTGGTCTTGCCAGTACATGCCAACCGGGACGCACAGCATAGCCCTTGGTAGGATGATTCTCAGCTGGCATCCATACACCTTCAGGTATCCGCAGCTTCTTGTTGATAAATAGTGGCGCGATCTGCCCATCTTTCAGCTTTCTGAATAGTTTATATCCTATCATAACATCTCCCCACACTGAGGACAATACACAGGATTCTCACCATTCCCTCAATGTCGTCTATAACTGTTCTCTCAGTATGGCAACGTTTACAGTAAATATTCCATCCGTAGAACTTATTTGTTATGGGCATCGTTAACTCCTCTCGCAAGTCTCACATAAATAGCCTATCACATAATTCTTCTTAGGCGCACCTTTAGGGCGCTTAGGGTCGTACACTACCGTCATCCATGAATTATGCGACAAAAACCCACACTTCATACAGCGTAACTCCATCACAAAATCCTCCAAAAATAATCTAGGCAACCAAACCCAATTTGGTTTCACTTCTTACCGAAGAATTTAACAAAGTCCTCAGCCACGTTCCTAAGTTCGCTAACAGCAGAAAGCTCATCTTTATGCGGCCTAGCATTCCACGAAAAGGAGCGCAGTTGCTCAGCTATTTGCTTAGCTGCTTCGAACACAGAAAGTTCTCCAGTAGCCGTGTGTACTTTAGCAGCCATAGCGATTGACCGCTTAGCCTGAGAGTTGCGCGAACGGGTTTCAGAAATCTTCTTGTTCCTAGCCAGAATCTGCTCAGGGGTCATGTTTATCTTGCGCTTAGCCGGTCCAGCATTCATAATACCAGCTTCTTCGACAGCTTTACGGGCAGTTCTTTTAACGGTAGTCGTTTGTGCGTTCATTTTGTTTCTCCTTTTTAGTTTTGGGTTAGTTTGGGTTTGGTTGCCTAAGTTGGATATAGCTTACTATTCATACATTAATTTGTCAACACATGTCTCCGTCGTTGTAAAATATTCTATCTTTACAACACGGGCAAGATATAGTCGGGTAAAAATCACCACTATTCCACTCCGCTACTTCATTATTTATACTGCCATCTTCGTTTTCAATATCTGGTTTTGGTATCCTATCTGTATCTAACAGGACTCCGCAGTTTCCGCACGATATAATTTTCATAAATGCTCCTCTAACGCGTCATTACCCAACACAGATGGCCAGGGTCGGCCCAAGTATAAAGGTCGTCCATAAGCCAATCAAAATCATCCACAGTAGCATATTCATCCATGTACTCAAAATCACACGCTATGTCTGATAAAGCATCGGTTATATAAGACTCAACGTTACCTTCCATCTCACTATACAACTCGTTAAGCTTCGCGCTGATCAGCTTTGCGCCTTCATGTGGTGTAAGCTCATCATTTTCCAGCTTTGCCCAAATGTCTTTAATATCCAGCGTGTATTTCCAGTTAGCCATCTTTCCCCTCCAAATATTCAGGCAACAGAAAGGTCACAATTTCCTTCCGCTCCCTGTCGTAAACTACGATGTATTCTACGTCGCTCTTTATTATCCGAAATAGGCTAGTGCGATTGCTACTCTTCTTCAAAAACTCAACGCTAACGTGATCTGGAACTGTGCCTTGTATGTAAGATATAAACTCTTTGTACTGCTTCCGGTTTATAGTCTCTCCGTACCTTTCACTGAACCTTCTCTTAGCGTGTTTGCGTTCTGCCAGTTTTTTAGGCAGCATACTAGTTGCCTCTGTTTAAGAAATCAGTTATAGCTGCTTCATAGTCTTCCCTAAAGTAGTACCTGCCTTCGTAATAACCACCATCCTCAGAGTTGTGCAGCCACACTACGTAAGGTGTAGCTTTGTTTTCTATCTCACACAGTACGTAAGATAGATAGTTGTCGCCTGGATGGTCTGAGTAAGGCCTAGTGTCGATAATGCGTTTAATTTTCATTTTAATTTTCCTCCACGAAAGTACCGTTAAAATCCCAGTAAAAAGTAAGCTCAGCTTTACAGTTAGGGCAGTCTTTAGAGCAAGAGATAAAAGAATCGTCACTTGCTAAGTATAGCTCTATAGGATAGATTTCTATTTTATGTTTACATTTTGGACATTCCATCACGCAGCCCTCACTTTCCATGATTTGACTTCATCAGTTAGTTTGCCTATCATAATATCAAGCGTGGCTTTAAAGTCGTACTTACATCTTTCGCTACAGAATTTGAACACCATTCCGCCTATCCTGTAGTTATTGGTTGGAACATTTTTGTTACATTGGTCACACATCTGATTCTCCTTTCTCTCTTAAGAATTTGTAGACTGCATTTGCGAAGTTATCTGGGTCAACCATCGTAGGATACAGTACTAACTGTTCTTCGTCTCCATAGCGCCTAAAAAGTATTACCTTAGTAAACCACCGCTGCTTCTTGCTCCACTCCCAAAGCTTGCCGAAGCCGTCCCATGTGGAGAAATCATTTTGTTGCAGAAACGTAAATGGTATGTGTGCGTAGTCTCTACCTTTTAGCTCACTCCATGCTCCACATTTACAAACTCCAAGGTGAGTGTATCCTGCTGCTGGTAGTTTTTTTATTGCTTTATGCCAACACTCCCCCAACTGCTCAGTCAAAAACTTATCTCTTTCCATATATTTACTCACTAGACCACCATCCCTTCTGGATATTTAGTTGACAATGGTCTATAATCCTCAGAGCCTTTCTTACCACAATTCTTACATTCCATGTTAGGAATAACTGAATTGTGAAAATAGTCATCATCGTACCCGTATCCCTTTTCTTCATATCCGCAGTGTTCGCAGACGTAGGTTGCATCAAAATCTCTTCTGTGTTGTGAGTGTATTACTTTAATTTTCATTTTAGTTTCCTTTCACTCTACTACTTCAAAGTTTGATAAAGTAGCTCTAACAATTTTGGCATCTGGGTAAAACAACTTACCTTTCTTCCACGGGAACCAACCATCGTTTACTGTGTCTACTTCATATGTCTCAAAATAACTCTTAGCGTCTTCATGTTTGAAAAAGAACAAAGGTTTATTACGGTGCATTAGGTAACAAAGCCGGGTAATTCCTTCCAACTCTGCCCGGTAAGTAATTACGTAAAACTCTTGTGTTATGTCTTTTAAATCATCGTAAGAGTTTATCATAGTTTTCCTTTCTAGCTCACGCAAATAACTATTCCGTTGTCAATCCCACAGTGAGTACAGTCTACACTGAAGCCGTTATTTCTAACACAGTCAAATACTCTGTTCTCTGGCACTTTTGCCTTGAAGACTTGGTTGCATTTCCAGCATCTTACTCTCATATCTCATTACCCTCCTCATCAAACTCGAAATCTCCATTCAAAATGCTTTCCTCAATAGCCTCTCTGCTAGTCAAATATTCATACTCTTTTTGCAAGTTTATCCTGTAGTCTTCTGAAATATCATGCTTAAACTCGCCGTCAAGATCGTCCAGCTTATCATCCAGCCCATACTCATCCTCAAGCTCACCGTCTTCATCCCTCGGCCACTCATCTACCAGTTTATCTCTAGCTTCAAGATAAGCCTTAGCTGTTTTGTAGGTTTCGCACATATCGCCGTGTTCATCCACTATCTTATGAGCTGTCTCTTCTGCGCCACCCATAAACCTGATTTTGCAGTAAGCACCACGATCAGTGTCAAAACCTTCGATCTTAATACCAACCATCTCAGCATCGTCGTAAACAGCGTCCCACCAGTCGTAGTCAACATTATGGTAGTAATGCTTATCCAAGACCTTCTCTTTAGCTTTATCGGAAAGCTCTTCGTAAGTGTAGACCATCTGTTCAATCACTCTTTTTGTTGGCATTTTATCCTCCTGTCTGTACGGCTGTCTGAGCGAAGCGAAGCAGCTAAGTAATTAGCTACGCAGCCAGAACGTCTCCCCATCAAATTCAACGGATGTATAATCCATTTTTAGCTCATCAGCGGCCATTTTCCAGTCGATACAGGTATATGGCCATCTTACGTTCCTAGAGTCGTAATCTCCACAGTCTTCAGCAAGCTCCTGTGCATAATCCTCAAAGTAATCGTCTCTGATCAACGGAGTGCCGTACTTCCAGTCTCCCCAATTGCACTCATCCTCAAGCGCTTGCAGCTTATTAAGCTCTTCTACTTCGTCAGAATACTGGCCTGAAAGCTCTTCTTGGTCACTTTTCCAGTCATCGAAAGACTTTATCTTAGGAGACTTCTCAGCCCAGTCTTCAAAGTCCAACATATCTTCCATGTCACCAGTATACGCATCAACATAATCGTCGTAGTCATCCCTAAACTCTTCTTTGAAGTCTTCATAACCAGACTGAAGCTCATCCTCAAGGTAAGCAATCCGCTCTATAACGTCTCTTGAATCAATAATCTGTTCGCTGCTGTTGATTTCGGTATCGCCTCTCATTTTATTTCTCCTTTCTAAATACTCAATAGTTCTTCTACAATAGTTAGTAATTTAATGGCTATTTTTCCATCGCTACCACCCTCTTTGGCATACTGCTTTAGCCACAACAAACACAGTTGATCTACCTCTTCTTCATGCCCTGGCGCTATCTTGTTAACTTTCTCTGCAAACTCGATTTGTGTCATTTTATTTCTCCTTTCTACCTACAAATATAATGGTTAGGTGATCGCCACTCTCTATTACTTCCGTGGTCGTAGTCAATTATAAAGACTTTCTGCTTACCATTTTTGTAGCTCCACTCAATACTGGACTGTCTTAATTCGCTCAGTGAATACCGTTTAACAACATGACCAAAATTATTACGCTCTACAGCACCCACAATACGCCATTGGCTTGAAAAGTTCTTTTTACCTTGAGTAACTTCTATCTCTCCTTTCTCGTTTACTTCTCTGTAAACTCCGTTAGAGTAGATGTACATTTTATTTCTCCTCTCTATATTCTCCGCTCAAAGGTACAAAGCACATGCTACCTGTTCTGTCAGAATAAATCCAACCTCCAGGTACGCGCATAACCCAATACGCGTGTCCACACCCCTTAGTTGTAAATTTATGCTCTTGGTGAAGTTCTAGCTCATGTACGTTCATAGCTTCGCCTCCTATAATTTAAATTCTTTACATATAAATATACTAGGCTCAAGCCAAAATTGTCCATCTTCTACTTCAGTATACCGAATGAAAAACCTAAAGTCCTCCACATCTCCACCTAACCAAGAATTACTCACATAATTTCTCAGTTGTTCAGATAGTTTACCCACAGCTTCATATTCGTCTTTAGCTAGTACCGCCTTAAACGTTCCTAGTTTGGACCTCCAATCTTCGAAGGCGAACTTTTGTGCGTTTTCGTGGTAATACACAGTATGCTTATGCACATCTGGTATAAATTTTAAGGAATCAATCACTGCGATTATCATAATTTTTACCTCCACAATATAATAATTAGTTTAGAATAACAACCTAAAACTTGTCAAAATTAATACTATGCTATGGTAGCTTTCATCCTCATATTAAACTCATTTTCAGGCACAACATACACATAATATTTATTCCTCAACACAACCCTAAACGCTTCCACTACCTTTTCACGTTGACGGTAAGCCTTAAAGCCACTGATCCTCATACTATCACAGATGTTAGACTTGAAACGGCTAGCAGGGAAGACTTGCAGAGAAGGAAATTGCTTACGAAGCGTTTTTGCACACATAGTTGGACCTCCGATAATAGGAATAGAAATGAAATTAAATGTTAGCTAATTACTTAGGTAAATTACTACTTGTATTGTGGACTTCTGTAGCTGTGTTGTATATTAAGATAACTCCAATACCCATCAATCTCGTCAAGCTCCTTCCTAGCCTCTTCGTCCCACTTAGCCGGAAGGGTGTTCTCTACTTCAAAAGAGAAGTCCAGCGCTGTTTCATCTTCAGCGTCATACCAACACACCACTTCCCAATACGTACCAAAGTCATGTGAAAACATCATGAAACTAAAATATGTATCTTTAGGCGGCTCAGGGAACAACCGCATCAAATAGTCACGATATACCGCTGCCTCTTTTTTCATCATCTCATGATACGCCTCTCCGGTGATAACCTGAACACAATCCTCTTCATACGGCGTTGTCCCTAGTGTTAGGTAGTCTCTCATTTCGTTTCTCCTTTCATCAAGCTAAATATTTTACTAGTAGCTGTACTATTTAGTTCAAGCCAGTTTCTAGGATAGTTGAAGTATTTCACGTAGTTATCAACCATATGACTTGCTACTATGGCCTGCTCCACCGTCTGACAAGACTCTATCACCTTTAAGCACTTCTTACACGCTGCTTGTTTCTCGTTCATAATAGCACTCCACTAGTTTATTTTTTATGTTGCGGAAGAAGTAGTATAGGTCTTGTTCGATCAGGTGCGCGTTTTGCTCGGGGTTGCTCTTAACCCACGACCAAACAAATGCCTTGTTACCTCTGATAGCTTTCCACAACAAACTGGGCACATAGTATTCCTCTTCAAAGTGACTCAAGTAGTGGTCATACCCAAAAGGCTCAGTGCTTACAACTCCCTCCACAGTTTTAGCTTCCATACAACAGCCCCAACAGTCACCGTTGTTTGGGTCTTCAAGCTTACCGTCCTTTATATGTGCTATGAAGCCTTTGATATACTTAGACACCATTTTATCTATCAGCTTTTTACCTTTCTCTTCCCTTGTAACGTCCAGCTTCTCAGACAGGATATTCCCTTCTCTGTCTACTAAGATTCCGTCGTAGAAAAGCTCTCTGTCATACAAATACCAAATTCCCCTTTCCTGCCAAATTCTAACCGGAGCGTACTTGTTGATACGATCTTTAGTTGTTACTGTTCTGTAGCCTCCAGAATTAAGCTCATACGTCTCGTCTGGAGAGACTATAACAATATACGTGTTGTGGAGCTTAACACCAAAGTTGCCTGCCTCAAGAGTGTCAAGGTAGGTGTTGTTCTCAAGTTTCTTAGTGGGTTTCTTTTTGGTAAGGTCTAAGCATTCTTGGTATGTTAGCATTTTATTTCTCCTTTCAAAGATTCTTTCAACGCTTTTACCCACTCAGTTCTTTCTTTACAACGTTGAATCTCTTTTTCATTTTCCTCTTTATGGTAGTTGTAGTTCCACAATTTATTAGATATGTTTTTCTCACACCACTCTTTAGGCGACTTCAGTTTAGGTACTTCAATGTAGTCAGTGCTACAGTCAAAGTCAATTGAGCTTGTAAGTTGCTCTATCATAAACTTTTTAAGCCCTTCATGCTCTGTCGTAGGAGGATTCCAAGCTCTTACCTTAGCAAGCATATCTTCGTATTTTCTTTTAAGTTCGTGTTTCTCATATAGTCTATCTTGATAACTAAGCATTTCTGCGTCAAACTCTTCCTTAGCTAAGTGCTTAGCTTGTTCCTCTTTAATCTCCAAAGCTTCTTTGTATTTGATTTCAGCGCCAACTAAAGCCTTAGCGTGATAATCACTAGGAATAACCTCATCTGGTATGTCTGAGCTAAGAGGTTCATCCCTAAGATGAATTAGCGCTCCGAATGCTCTGGCGCATTGACATACAAATTCCTCAAAAGTAATTCCTTTTGCTATCTCTGCTGTGTATCCTGTAGGCATTTTATTTCTCCTTTCTCTCAGCTGAGTAGGTCTTCCATATGATCATCTGGCAGTTCGCCCCTAAAATCCTCGCAAGTGTAGCACCAGCCCATGCCTTGACATTCTCCGTGGCATTCGTTAGGCGTACACCTTGCGCTAGTAGAGTCATATGGCTCCATTAGTTTATTAAACTCTTCATCGCTCATAGCTAATAACTTAGCTGACGCAGCCTCAATAGCTTCAGTTACCTTTAGGTGTGTTTTCATAAACATTTCCTTTCCTAGCTAATCCCTTAGTTGCCTCATAAATATAAAACGGTATCAGCATAACAAATATCAAATATAGTAACACACTATCAAAAGGTGTGCTCCAGTATTTGTTCCTGCTATAGAAGCTCTCAGTAGTCCTCATAAGCTCCCCTTAACATACCCATACCAGATTCACCAATACAAGCCCTCAAAGCCAGCGCTTGCTTCAGACATTCATTATAAATCTTCTCTGCTTTTCGGCTGTCTGTGTCATAACCGTAGTTCTCAGCCCAATCTTCAAACCCGCTGCGATAGAAAACGTCCGTGTCTGAGGAGATACAGTAGAAGAAATCAATTGTGTCTGGGAGTATAGCCTTGCCAGTAGGATTGCCTCCATAGTTCATATTAAAGTCTGTTGCCGTAAATCCTTTTTCACATTCATATGTTATTGCTTTATGCTCATTAACAGTCGCACCTTTACCCCACTTCTGTACATAACTAGGACAATGAGCTACACCCATGCGGTATGGCGTAGAGAATATAAGCTTCTCGCCACAGTACACGCCAGCCTTGTAGTTGATGCTAAGATCAGAAACGGCAGGCTTTTTTACTGCTCCTTCCGTCTGTGAGTAAGGAACGAAAGTGAATTTTACGCTAAGCTTAAGCTCTTCAAGTACATGTTTAATTTCTGATTTTTCCATTTTATACCTCCAATAAGTTACACAGCTGAAGTGTATATTGCCTCTAACTCTTCGTCGGACATTTCTAACAAAGCCCTACGCTCATTTTCTACTACGTATTCTACTAAAGTTTCTAAGTCCCAATCGGAGATAGTACCCAATATAGCTTCTATCTTTTCGTGCCTTGTCATTTCTTAGCTCCTTTCTTATACATCTCTCTTATTTGCACTCTAATTTGATCCTGAAACTGCCTCCGCCCCTCCTCATTCAGCTTCCAGCTAATACCGTCTTGTGAGGTTACAGTCACCTTCACAGTTACTTCGTGCTTCATTTCAAAAGTGTACATCTATAAACCTCCAGTAAACTGCAAAACCCACTGTCCGTATGTAGTAGCTTTAACCTCAAATACACAGGTGCTACCTTCAAATAGCTTAAGGAATTCAACCAACGTTTCCATGTCTTCAAAGATTATTTTTCCGTTCATACGTTCTCCTCCCCAGCTAAGCGCTTAGTTAGTATGTACACTCGTAACAACTAAACAATAAGTTATCTTCTTTTAATAATTTCTTACGCCTTACCACTACACCACACTTAGTTAAATCGCTCTCAGGTAAACATAAGTGCTGTTTATAATCTAAGCCTGCACAGTAAATCATACGTTCTTCGTCCATATGCACTCCTATTTATTCCACCTATAAACACAATACAGCACCACAAACACACCGAAGGCCAATAGTAGATGCTCAAACCTCATTTTAGTCCTCCCCGAACATAGAGTCAGAGGCACTACAAACCAATTGGTAAAAGTCAGCCATCATACTGCCTATAAATTCTGCTTGTGCTTTTAATTCAGGCTCACTTTCCATTAACCCATGTCCAGCTATATGCCTCTCCCAAGTATCCATTAGGACGTGCGCCGTGTGTAAAACTTCGTGATAGCCAAATTTGTCATCGTGTGCCATTCTCTATCTCCTGTATAAATTGCTCAAACTGTTTATACACGTTCTCTTTATTACCTTTCAGGCCAAATTCACTCTTGATAATAGCGTAGCATGACCGCCCACGGCTCAGTTGGAGTCCTTTCATCTCCAGGCTGAGGCCTTTCAGCAAGGTTTTGTAACGGAACAGTTGGATCAAATTAGGATCAGTAATCATGCTCATCGAATTCACCCCTTTCTATCGCTTCAGCCAGTTTCTTAAGCTGGTACTCACACACTTCAGCCTCACGCCTAGAATGAAACTCAGCCCACTCTTCTATTTCTGAGTAGCTGTTTTGTCCAGATGATAGCGCATCTTTTACTATCTCTCCAACAGCCTGTTCGTATTTTGCAGATTTATACGGTGTATCATCCGGCATCTTAACAGATACGTGGTAGATTACTGAAATGCTCATGTTAACCCTCCATCTCTATTTAAGTGAATTCAGCCCTAAATTACCTGCCGCATTTCTTCCCCTAGGCGTTATCGCACCCTCTTGTCAAGGTAGCCTTTTACTATCATATTCTCTTTTGCTTGTGTGTATTCTGAGTCAGAACAGATGCGTTCTCTGGTCACAACTTCATGCCTACGAAAATCGGAGATTCCGCCATACGTTAGTCATTTTTGTTTTCCTTTCTCAGCTAAGTAATTAGCTATTTGCCAAGCGCTCTATTAATACACTGGGTTATCTCTGCCCGGTTCTCCTTGATAAACACTCTAATACCTTGCCTAGAAGATTTCCACCAGTTGTAAAGCCCTTCGTCGTTCATGATCCACAGTTCACATTCTTTGTCGTTCATGGTGTAGTTCCTTTCGTAATATGAGTTACCAACAGGATGAACCTGCGTTTATTTACCGTTCCCTGCTTAATCCACATGTAGATCATTCGAAGTTTATCTGCCAAAGTATCCAGCTTGTCTAGGCTTTGTATAAGCATATCTACAGCAAAATCTTTCATATGCTGTGCCTCCTTCTTCAGTTAAGTAATTAGCTACCGCCACTACGTTAAAACCATGCTACAAGATTTAAGATATGACCTCAAGTGAGACATGAAATTGAAAGGTGTAGCGAAAAGCCATGCCCGTTTATTCGGGGGATATGGCTGTCGCCTTTTGCAAAACCTATGCTCCTTCGGTCGCACAAAATGTGAGATAGGTAGGAGTTGAAGGAAGCATAGGTTCGGAAATGAAGCAGAGGAGATAAGAGAGGTAAAGTTCTTCCCTTAAAGCTAACCCTTAAGAGTTAATATGAGGTAGAACCTCAAGTAATTTTCAGTTAATCCTGAAAAGAGATTTGATTATATCATATTCCGTAGAAAATGTCAAGACAATTCTTTCATTCCACTTTAGGCTTGTAAAAATCGCTGTAAGCTGTTGTTCCAGCTATAATTCTGTTCTCACGATCCGTGTATTGGTTTTCAGAGCCTATCGCCTCTTGTATTTCGTTGTACCACGTAGAAGGCAAAAGATCGGTATTAAATGTGTAGTTGAAAATGTTATACAGAGCAGATGCCTCTGCCTTTGTCTCTATGGTGAGAACCAAATTAAACGGTGTAAATTCCTCTACAGATTCCTTTTTGACTTTCATTTTTATTCTCCTTTGTTTTCCAATTTCTGAATTGATTTCGACAACAAATTGCTGATAGCCCTAAGTTCAGCCTTAATTTCTACCTTAAGCCTATCCTCCATTTCCTTTTCGGGTTTCTTTTTATTAACCTTTTTAGGCTTAACCTCCAGCGCAGCCCGATTGTTCTCCAGCTCCACCACTCCCTCAGTTATCTCGGTCAAGGCAGAGCTTAAGGTATCAGCCCAATAGTTAAGCTCAGACTCCATTTGTGGCATTTCTGTTTTTTGAAAATGTGGCGCTATCTGTCTGATCTTGAAGATGGTGGTGTGTATAGCATCTTTAGCGTCCCATATTTTTTCTAAGTATGTTTTTTCAACTGGCATCATCTACCTCCTCTATTTCGTCAATGTATACATCAAAACTGCCGTCAATGTAGTAGGCATCGTCTGGAAGCGGAGCCTCTTCTGCTTTACTACAGGCTTCGTCAACGTCTTCAGCATCTACAATAATATCAGCGCCCATCATCCATGTGCATGGTACTTTAAATTTTTTCATGAGTTGCCTCCGAATTTGACAGCTTGTGCTATTTGGTTGTGTGGTGCATCTAGTTCAGAATACTCTTCTATGTTGCTACTAAGTAGTAAATCATTATGGTTTGTTACTTGATCGTCATGATCCCTTAAAAAATCTTTTACCTCTTCCTGCGTGGTGAACCTAAGCACAACCTCAAACGGAGTAAAAGTTTTCTCTTCGATTTTCCTTACTGTGATTTCCATTAGTTAGCGTCCTTTCTGAATTTTATGGCTTGGGCTAGTATGTTGTTAGAAAATTTCAGCTTATCGTCATGGTATATACAATCGTAGTGTGCGTTATCGTGGTAAGAGTTGTGCATCTTAATGTATTCGCTAAGGTCTTTTTCTGTTTCAAAAGTAATCTCAACTGTGAATGGTTTAAACGCCTCTTCTGCTGTTTTGACTTTAACTTTCATATTTCCCCTCCTAGTTTTATTGCAGCTATACCCAGTTTCAATCCTCCACATTAAATCAGCTAAGTGCTTAGCTTGATCCTCCTTCCTAACGTAGTGTAGTTCTGTGCCGACTAGCTCTCCTTGCTTATTGTGAAGGCCTATATATCGCTTGCAGGCTGGACATGTTGGTGTCATGTTATCTCCTTTCCCAATCTTCAAGCCTTTTATCTACCTCTTTACTTACTCGGCCTTGTAAGTCTTCAAGCATATCTATTACGTCGTTAAACTTCCCGTAAAACTGTTCATACGCCAGTTCTCTGGCCTGTTTTGTTATCAGCCGTTTAACTTGGCTTTGCCAGTGGTCAAGGAAAGGTTGCAAATCAACCTCGTCACCCTCTACCAGTAATTTAACGTCACATACCAACCCGTCAGGCGTTCTTTTTGTTTTGACTAATTCTACTAGAGCCTCTGACATGCCGATTAGAATTATACTGGACAATATACCGTCCTTTTTAGTGTCATGTGTTAGATTTATTTGCATTGCTTGCCCCCTCTAATATAAGCCGCCTGACCTTAATAAAAGCGTTGGCCACATGCTCCTGGTGAATGTAATTCCAGTTACCGTCTGGTTGCCCTTCTGTATTGTGTGGCCTATACTCCACTTTACGCATAACGTCTTGAAATATGTTTTCAAATTGTTCTAACATTGTGTCCTCCTATACAGTAGCGAAAAAGTGAACAACTCGTTCCATGAATAGGTACGATCCCCAGTTTCTTACCATGTATTCATCAGGTGTGCCTTTTACTAAATACCACCTGTAGAACAGCAAGTAAAGCTCTTTTACCTTCTTACGCTCATACTCAGTGAATTCTGCTAAGTATTTCCTGCGTTTAGAGTAGCTTCCTTTTACTTTGTCCCACATTTCAACCACAATTGGGTACTGTAGGTTTGTAAGGTCTTCTCTTGTAAGGAGTATAGCTAGTCTTGGCATTTTTGTTCTCCTATTCTTCCCTAGAGATAGTTTCGATACAAACCCAAAGCTGTCTTCCACAACACCGTCAACATAACTAACAATATCCAACTCTGAGTCCCAGACATAAAGCTTGGCTTGCGGGTCTTCTTTTTGTAACATTTCTATTAACTTAGCGACTGTCATTTGATTTCTCCTTTCACTCTTCCCAAAGCGGTGCGTTCCAGTCTTCTCTTACCTCGTACATAACAGGCCACTGGCTATTTATTGGGCAGTAGTTGATAGCTAGTTGTGTAGTTCGTATGGATTTTCCGCCGTAAACCTGTACTCTGTTTACTTGCCTTTTCATCACACGTCCCGTTACATTGCCTATCAGGATATTGTCTGTTGTAGCCTCCCAATCTCTTTCAAGCTTGAGTGGGACACGTCTAGGGTCTATTACATAAGCCTGCCTTGTTCTGATTTAACAGCGTATGGGTTCATGTTATCTCCTTTCCAGCTAATTACTTAGCTACTTTAGCTATGATAACTAAATTTCCCTTCCTTTTCATCCCAAACTGCGCCTATGGTGTACTTGCTTTTATCTTTACTGCTACTAAACACTGCCTCAAGCTCAGTACCAAAGCTCCCACCATAAATATTAACCGTGTCAAAAGCCAGATAAGCCCATGTAGAAAAGTAATCAAAGGCTAGGTGGAAGTGTGGCTTGATTTCTTCAAGGTGAATGTTGATTGTTCTCATATCGCCTCCTGTTTTTCAAATTCTTTGCGAAGCGGTCCTTCTGGTAAATCTTCCCATTTTTTACTACGTTGCGCTTTTTTAATATGTTTGATACAGCCTTGGTGACAGGGTAATTCTGAACCATTTACGTCAATATATCTTACTTTTTTGCCACTAAGTATTTCGTAAAGAAACGATTTACCACAAATAACACATTCTCCTAAACTTCCACCTACGCCTGGAAGCGACACTTGCATAATTAATCCTCCTCTAGTTCTTTAACTATTTTTATAGCAGAGGCTAACGTAACAGCTTTAACCTTCCACACTTCAGCCTCTTCTTCGTAATAGTTCAGGCGCTCTATGATTTCTTTAAACATTTGTAATTCTATTGGCTTCTTTTTTAGCGCCGAGTTAACGTCCATTATGTCGTCGTAAAGACTCATATTGCCTCCCCATCGTAAATAAAACAGTTATTGTCAAGAGCTAACAATATTTCTCCTAATGACATTGATCTGAAAAAGCTCCAGTCAACTAAATAATACTTAGAGCTATCAACCACGTAAGTAACGTCAAGCCTGCCGTCTCTGACAGCGTTGAACAGGAAGTTGAACCTTGAGAGTATGTTATTTGGCATATATTTTCTCCTATGGTAATTTTATTAGTTTACTTATAATCTTTCCTACTTTACACCTAAACTCCATCTGTGGGTGTTGGCCAGAAGCAAAGCGTGTAGCGTCTATCAGCGTTTTATATTCTTCTTTTGTTAGAACTATCGGCCTTGGTTTACCTAACAAGCCAATGTACTCTGATCTAATTTCTATCATTCAACCTCCTTAAAGTCTCAACAATTATCTTAATGTTATCTTCAGAATTATCCTCTTCAATAGGTTTGGTCTTTGCCCCGCACCAGTCACAAGTTTCTCTATAACATTCGTGGTGACAAGCTGTGCATTTTGACCATCTCACAGTTTAACCTCCTTTTCCATAAATGGTTTCCTTTAAGTTTTGTCTGCCATAAAAGCAATGTTCGCAGCAAACATCTAAGTGGTCAGCTGCCTCATCTTGTGTTACTAAGATTAGCTTAGGATCGTCCTTAGAAACTCTGCTACATGAGCTACGGCTTGACCCTTCAAAGAAAATGTGGAGTGTAGGGAAGGGCCATCTTTTATTTTTGTTGAGCGGTTTGTATCCCAGTAACATATTCACTCCCTCACAATAAAGTTGCCGTGTTCGTTTACAGTAACTCTAAGTTCTGTCAGCATAGATGCAACTTCAGCCAGTACTAAGTCGT
>Ga0209727_1000109_pt1 | contig 99720 bp, 78 predicted proteins | sample RifGroC1_FD_183995 | JGI IMG/M metagenome (GOLD analysis project Ga0209727, IMG submission 183995) | Groundwater microbial communities from Rifle, Colorado, USA - Groundwater C1 (SPAdes) (version 2) | ecosystem: Environmental > Aquatic > Deep subsurface > Groundwater | place: Rifle, Colorado... | reverse complement strand
TTCTTTACAAAATCACAAAGTTTTTTTAGACTTTAAGAAAGTGCATTATGGCAGTTTTTTTTATATTCCAGAAACTGCACTATAAGTTTTTTGAATTACGCATAAGTGCCGTTGTACGAAATGCTTGAGAAACAAATAAATTAAAGGAGATGCATTATGAATATTAAAAAAATACTTCAAAATGAAAAAGTTAATGTAAAGATAATACTATCAGCTTTATGGATTGCAGTAATGTTTATCTATGTTTATGCTGACATTAAAACACTGTTTCAACCTGAAATTCCCGAACAGATTATTTCAGGTATCGTAGCTGGAATGACAATTAATCAAAGTTTTTTGTTTGCAGCTGCAATATTAATGTCTATTCCAGCAATTATGATTTTACTCTCACTAATTTTAAAGCCTAACATAAATCGATGGATAAACATTATAATTAGTTTTTTACATATAGTACTTATAATTATTACACGTTTTGTGCCTGGCAAAATATGGTACTACTATATCTATTATCAATCAATAGAGGCAATTTTTCATTTACTAATTATTTGGTATGCTTGGAAATGGCCAACACAAGAAAAACAATAGAATAGAAGTATCTCAAGCACTTCGTACAACAAACCGTATCTGCTGCGCTCGAGTACTCGCTTGGCCTTCGGCAAATAAAAACGCCAGATTATTTTTCAAATTGTAGTTGATTTTTAATTAAAATAGATTATAGTTTCTATAGACGACTATATTTGGCGTTTTTACTTCAAATACGGTTGGTCGTTAGTTGCAATACCGTGTTTATAAATTGATGCTATTAAAGAAGGATTAAAAATGAGATATGCTCTCTTAGATAATGCAACCTTAACATCAGTGCAAAGAATATTTGGCGAAATTAAATTAAAAAACAAAGCTTCTATTGACATGGATATTGCAGCATTAGAACATTATATCCAATCAATTTTGTTTTATGATAAAATATTTACTGTAGATGATTATAAAGATGAATTTAGCTTATCAAGAAAAAAATATTTTCAAAACATTACTTTCTTTAAAAAGGATTCAATTAAATATGACCAGTTATTAAATCAAACTCAGAATATTTGTAATAATGTCTATCCGAAAATAGAATTTGGCAAAATAACAGATGAATATTTTTCATCTTTTTTCGAACAATTAAAAATGCACATGGTTTTTACTTGGGACTTATCATCAAGTAAATATTTCTTGACACAAAAAATTTTAATTGATGAAATGAATTATAATCAAAACATATCAGCAAATTTGATGTCTTCTATTTTTTCAGAGGCTTTCTTGGGTTATAATTTAGAAGAGGCAGTAGAAAATAAAAATGTATTAAGAGATTCAACCGGAATAATTGGTGATAATCATAATATTAAATCAAAAAATGGTTATAAGGAAGGTTATATTTCTGATCAATTAGAAACATTTTTATCTGCTTTAAATTGGCTATCAAATAGAACAGTATTTTATACTTTAGTATCTGAACAATTAAATGCCGATTTATTTTTACATCCAATTAGACAATCATTTAACATTAATTTAATGAGAAAATATTTAAATTTACCATATTCGAAAATTTCTAATTTGTTGGAATCTATGAATTCAGAAACAAAATCAACACTATTTGAAATTAAAGATTTAACGGATAATATTACAATTTGTAACGAATTACCGTTATTTCTTACTTGGATTATTGATAAAGTAAAAGATCCTTCCAAAATTATTGATGAATGCTATAATATAAGAGAAGATAAGTTATTTATTAATTGCAGAGATAAACTTGATTTAATAGATAATTTAATAGAAGATAAAAATGTTCAAAAATATGTCACTTCAATTAACAAAATCTTAAGTGAAATAAAAAATGAAATGGAATTAATTAAAGTAAAATATGGAATATCAACTAATCAAGGAATTTCATCTTCAAAATTCATCTCATTTTATAATATTTTTGCAACATTTACTGGTTTAATTCAGTTGCCAGATTTTGATATAAATATCCCTCAACTAGAATTCCTTAAAGACATAAAAAAAAGAAAAGGTTTTAAGGGTGTTTATAGAAATATAATTTCAGATTTAACTGCTATTGAAAGATTAGGTAGTTATCATGAACTAATCACTAAAAATGTTTGGCTAGATAAGGAAGCTCAGTATTATTATCCTAAAACGGAAGAAAAAAAGTTTGTTAATATAGAAAGTTTTTGGAAAATTCCAATGAAATAAACACGGTACTGCAACTAACAGCGCATATATCTCCGCTCCCTGTCGGTCGCTACGCCCTTCGGGGTCATGCGGAGTACCGCACGACATATATGCGCGGAACGTTATCGGCAAGGGCTGGGCTCGGACTGTTTTTTTAAGAATGCCCGCGTCCGTGCGGGCTTAAGAAAAAAATATTTCTTGAGTGACAGCATTTGTCATATATAACTACTATTGTGTAAATTAGCAATCTTAACACAAAAGGAGTTTTTTATGGCAACAACAGTTTGGCAGTGTAAGAACTGCGGATCACAGTACAAAACAACAAGTACGAGTGTTCCTTCTCCAAAACAAAATGGTTCTTGTAAATCAAATTCATCTGGAAACCATGTTTGGGAAAAAATCGGTTAATAACTGAAAACGAGGAGGAGAAAATCCTCCTCAATATTTTGTGGTGTAAAAAACAGGAGTAATTATGAATTATTGGATGTTTCGAGTGAGTGAAAAATTCGGAGGAAATAGAGTTAAATTTTGTCTAAATAACAATCTTATTTATTGCGGATGGAATTTAAATATGGCTCGTGATCCCAAGGGAATACTAACACAATTTCCTTGGGCATCAAAAATGGCTATTAAATTTACTTACATAAAAGAAAATGATATTATAATTATGCCTACTTATCTTGGAATTGCAATTGGTGAAGTTATATCAAAACCAATATATCGTGAAGATTTAGATTGGAAAGATACTTTAAATATAAAATGGTTAGTGAAATCTTACCCAAGAAAAAATCTTTCTTCAAAATTTCAAAGTAAATTAAAATATTTTGGAACATTTTTAAATCTTAATGGTTTTTCGCATGAAATTAAAGATATAATTGATAATCCTGAAAGAACATTAAATCAGAAATATTCTGAAGTAAAAGAAGAATTTGAAAATAAAGAAATAGATTTATTAACAGCACATATTAATAAAAGAAATAATTTACATTTTCAAGATAGAGAATTTGAATTATTTATTTTACATTTATTTGAACTTGAATATGGACTAACTGGAACACAAAACAACCAGAAACAGGAAGCTAAAGATGGAAAAGATTTAACTCTTGGTATAGATTATGATGATTTTGATATTAACATCAAAATTAATATACAAGTTAAACAGCATGAGAATAATGAAAATATTTACGCTATTAATCAAATTTCAAAGAGTGATGCAAGTGATCCATATACAAAAAATGTTGTTGTAAGTACAGCTTTCTTTAGTGATAAGTTAAAAGAAGAAGCGAAATTAAAAGATGTTACTCTTTTTGGTCCTAATGAATTAGCAAGAATAATATATAATAATTTTGAATCGATAGATGAAGTATATAAAGCGAAATTGAATCTTTATTCTTCTGTAGGTATTTTAAAATAATATGATGCGACATCCGTGTCGCAGTTTTTTGGTATTACAGAGCCCAGCCCCAGCCGATAACAGCCCGTATCTGCTGCGAACGGAGTACCGTTCTTGGGCTTCGCCACATTTTTCTCTTTGCCTGACATCCGCTAACGCTCCGTCTTTTTCGGCAAAGATAAAAACGTCAGATACTGGCAAAACGTTGTGCACAATGCTGTTTTAAAAATAAATTTTATTAATATTAAAAAAAAGGAATATTTTATGTTCAAAATTAAAAAAGAAAACATCAAAAAATATATTATTTTCTCAATAATAGGTTTTGTTTGTAGTTTTTCTTTATACATATGGAATTATAATTTAATTACAGGTTCCTTGATTGATCTTAAAAAACTATTATCAATGGCTATTACTTATGATCCTAAAATAGCATATTCATTTTTTGAATATTTATACTCTAATGGATTACAATGGAAAGAATCAAGCACATTAATTATTAATATTTTCTTTTTAATATGTTATAGCTTTTTATATATTAATTATTACAGTATGATTTCTTTAAATACTAAAGTTCCAAAATTATTTTCATTTATTGCTCCTAATGCATTAAAAATTGGATTAATTCTTGCTTCAGCAGATTTTATTAAAACTGTAATATTAATTTTAATGGTTTACTTTTATAAATTAATGCCTACTTGGATAGTATATATTCATTCGACATTAACTTTTATTGTAATGACACTCTATAATATAATGCTTTTATGGTTCTTTATCAATTTTATAGTATTAGGAATATCATATTTAATAAAAAGAAAGAAAATATAATTATATCAAAGAATATATTAGTATAAAAAACAGCACAGTGCACAACACGTTGTAAAACGCTGTGCCGTAGTACCGGCTTGGGCTTCGCCACATTTTGCTTTCGCGGGTACGCTACAGCAAAACGTCGTTTACAACGGGAACGTTGTGCGAAACGCTTGAGAAATCAATAAATTAAGGGAGATGTAACATGAATACCAAAAAAGCATTTCAAAATGAAAAAGTTAATGTAAAGATAATATTATCTGCTTTATGGATTGCAGTAATGTTTATCTATGTTTACGCTGATATTAAGACCTTGTTTCAACCAGAAATTCCTGAACAGATTATTTCTGGAATCGTAGCTGGAATGACAATAAATCAGATATTCTTGTTTTCTGCAGCAGTGCTAATGTCTATACCAACAATTATGATATTTCTTTCTCTGATTTTAAAACCTAGCATAAACCGATGGGTAAACATTATTGTTAGTTTTCTGCATATAGTACTTATAATCATTACACGTTTTGTGCCAGGCAAAATATGGTATTACTATATTTATTATCAATCAATAGAAGCAATTTTTCATTTACTAATTATTTGGTATGCTTGGAAATGGCCAATACAAGAAAATAAATAGAATAAAAGTTTCTCAAGCGTATCGCACAACAGCCAGTAGCCGGTTACGGCGGAGTACCGCCTTCACCCAAATTGCCTTCGCAAGTATGCTACGGCAACTTCGGCTACTGGCGAATCGTTATCGGCAATTGCGAGGCTAAATATTTTTTATTTTTATTAGGTTGGAAATGGATATAATAAAAACTGAAAGATTATTATTAAAAAAATTACAATTTGAAAATTATTCTGAATTATTTAAAATGCAGGTTGAAATTATGAAAGTATATTTACTAATATTTTTAATTATTTCTGTAAACGTTTCTCTTATTTCACTAGAATCTGATGGAAATAAAAAAATAAAAAGTTTAAGTTTTAAAAATCATAATATAAATGGAATTAAAAATTTATTTGCTAATCAAACAGATGTTCCAGACGATCATAAATTTTGGCCAGCATATGTTGTACTTTCTATATTTCCTATAACAAATTTAATAGGGTTTCCATTTTATGGTAATCTAACAATTCGGGCTAGTTGGGCATATCTATTTGCATTGCCATTTACTATAGCATTAACTTCTTTATCATCAGAAATAGTAAGTATCGTTTTGTTTTCTACAAATGGATGGAAGTACTTTTTAAATTATGATGATGTAATTAATAGAAATTATTTTATTTCATCGATTGTTTGTATTGGATCATCATACCTATTAAATCTTATTCCATTAATTATTATGGCTGTAATGAAAAGCTATGATAGTTATTCAAAAAATAATTATAATGTTAACAAATCAAAAAAAATAATTAAAAATGTATTAGTTAATATAAATTATGTAAATTATAATAATATAAAATTTGAAATGGTTTTAAATTTTAAAATATAAATAAAAATAATTCAAATTAACGACGCACAACATAGGCTATTCGCAATTAATTTGCTCGGCTGGTTGTTATGATTGAGAAATTGTTGGATTTATTAAGAGGTTTATAATATTATAGATTAGATTGAGGTTAAAATATCGCAAATTAACTGCATATAGCCTCGGTCGTTGTGCGCAAGCCTGACCGAAGATTTGTGTTAAAAATATTCTGGCATCCGTGCCGGAAATTAAATAATATTATGGGTTATAATATGGCAAATAAAACAGTTATTATTACAGGTAGTAGTGTAGGTCTCGGATATGAATGTGCAAAAAATATTGCTAGAGCAAATGAAGGCTGGTTTATAATTATAGCTTCACGCAATAAAGAAAGGAATCTAATAGCTGTAGATTCAATAAAAAAAGAAACAGGATATGACGATATTGAACAGATGGAGCTTGATCTTGCCAGTTTCCAGTCTGTCAGAAAATTCGCTACGGAATTTAAAGCGAAATCATACTCTCCTCTTCAAGGTATAATTTGTAATGCTGGTGTTCATTATAAAAAAGAGACTGTATTAACTAAAGACGGCATTGAAGCAACTTTCGGAGTTAATCATTTAGGCCATTTTTTATTAGTTAATCTTCTACTTGAAAAAATGACTCCTCCGGCAAGAATCATTTTTGTCAGCAGTGATGTTCATGACCCTACAAACAAAACCGGTATGCCAAATCCTAAGTATCAGAAACCTTATGATATGGCATTTCCAAAAGACAAAATAATTTCAGAATCAACAGGACCCATGCGATATTCCACTTCAAAACTTTGCAATATTTATTGCACTTATGAACTATCAGGCAGGTTAAACCAGCAGGGAATCAATACAAAACAAAAACCAATTACCGTAAATGCTTTTAATCCGGGTATGATGCCTGGTTCGGGTCTAGCCAGGGATTATAATTCATTTTCTAGATTTATGTGGAAATATATCTTACCAGTTTTAACACTTATTAAACCTGAAGTTAAAACTACGAAGCAATCAGGAAAAGCACTCGCAAGGTTACTTCTTGATAAAGAATTGATAGAAACAACATCTAAATATTTTGATGGATATAAGGAAAAAACTTCTTCTATAGATTCATATAATAAAGAAAATGCTCTTGAATTGTGGGAGGAAAGCGTCAAACTTGTAAATTTAAAACAGGAAGAAACAATACTAAAATTATAAATTTATTAATAACATAGCCATCCTGTCTTAACTTTTTATGCCGATTTTCCGCGCCCCAGCCAGCGTACAACAAGGCGTACATGTTCCGCTCCGTCTCCTCGCTGTGGCTACGGGCGGTGCTCAGCCCTGCGGGCACATTTGCCTTTGTACGCCATTAATTCCTAATATTTCGGAGGGAAATTATAACGGCGACATCCATGTCACCATAAAAAATATATTGTATTGTATAATAAATTATATTGGAGGAACACAAAATGAGCGATAAAGACCATAATATTCACGATTTTGATATTGCATTAATTTGCGAATATTTTTCCAGTATGGATCGTCAAGGTCCAGGAAGCCAAGAAGCAACAATAAAAGCATTAAGCTTTATTGATAATCTACACGAAAAATCAAACATTGTTGATCTTGGTTGTGGAACTGGAGGTCAAACTATAGTTTTGGCTCAAAACACTCCAGGGAATATTACAGCCATTGATTTATTCCCTGGTTTTATCGACAAACTAAATGACAATGCAAAAAAATTGAATCTTCAAAGCAGAGTTAAAGGCGTTATAGGTTCAATGGATAAACTTGATTTTCAATTAAATGAATTAGACCTTATTTGGAGTGAAGGAGCAATATATAATATTGGTTTTGAAAAAGGTATGAATTATTGGAATAAGTTTTTGAAAAAAGGTGGCTATGTTGCTGTTACTGAAGCATCATGGTTTACAGAAAAACGACCAAAAGAAATATTTGATTTTTGGAATAAAGCATATCCTGAAATAGACACCATTCCAAATAAAATTGCTCAAATGCAAAAAGCGGGTTATGTTGTGACGGCATCATTTATATTACCTGAGGTTTGCTGGACTGAAAATTTCTTTAAACCAGAATTAACAGCACAAGAAGCATTCTTGGATAAATACAAAGGTAATAAATCAGCCGAAGAATTTATAAAATACGAAAAACATCATGCCTTACTTTATGATAAATATAAAGATTATTATGGGTATGTATTTTATATTGGGAAGAAAATATAGAAGCCCTGCCAGCATCCTTGCTGACGGCTAACGTAGCGGAATTAACGGCATATAACACAGATTATCACTCCACTCTCTGGCGATCACTACGCCCTTCTGGGATATTTTGCTTCCGTAAGTACGCTCCTGTGAAAACGTCATATATGCACAAACGTTACTCGAAATTGGCTAAGTTTTAATTGAGATTATTTTTAAAAAAAGGCTATTATATTTATGGAAGTTTTTAATATTTCAAGTATTAAAAAAATTGATAAACAAAACATAATTTATATTAATTCTAATAATCAAAAATCTAAAATTGATTTAAATAAATGTAGAAGAAACTGGGTTAGTTTTATTAATCGTAGTGATAACTTTGTTGATTCGGAAGGCAATAGTGTAAAAATTACTGAAGAACAATCAAACTGTGTAGGTAGAAGAGATTGGTTTTCTGAGAAACCATATTATGAGTTTTTTTCAGATTCAATTATTAGATTTGAAATAATAACTAAAAAAATTTTCTTTGATTATTTTAAAAAATATTGGAAACAAAAGTATTATAATGAATTTCGTTATATTGAAGAAGAATTAGTAAAAAATGGTTGGACAACATTTGATTTGGGATAATTGGATTATATATAATCAAACTTAGCCAACTTCGCCCAACAGCAAGTTAGCGGTTACGCTCGAGTACTCGCTTCACCTAAATTGCCAATGATTTATTAATATTTTTGCTAAATTGTTGATATTTTTGGGAGATTTTTATATACTAAAAGTGGTTGGTAGTAAATCGGCAACTTCGCTAACTTGCAAATCGTTGTGCGAAATTGGCATGGGTTCTACAAGACATAGGAAATAAAAAAATAGTTGGTGTTTTATGCAATTAAATATAGGAAATCATTACTTTCAATTTCAAGGTAAACCGAATGATTTAACACTTTTTTTATCAATTGGTTCTGTTATTGCTGAAATTCAATCCTTCGAATGCACAATGAAATCATTCATTGAAACGATATTAAAAAAGTCTAGGTCAATAGAAATTGGTGAAATATTTTACAATAAAACATTGGTTTTTTTAATTAAACATTTCAAAAAAAAACTTCCAGATGATGAACTCTCTGAGTTACTTGAAAAGATATTAGAAAATCGGAATTTTGTTGTTCATAATATTTTAAAAAAATATCAATGGCCAATAATGAATGATGATGACTATATATATGGAAAGAAAAGAAATTAATACAAAAAATGATTTTCAAAAATTCATGGAAGAAATAATTTTTGATTTTAAAAATAACAAGTCTTCTTGGGAAAATAATAACTTGAAATTATTTTTAGAAGCAACTTTGGAGTATTATAGAGATATTGACGGATTTTATAATAATATGAATATTAAAATAGACTCTGAAATTCCTACTTGGCAATTATTTGCTGATATTATTACTGGAGCAAAATATTATGAGTAATTTTAATAGCGAAGATATTGTTAAAGCACATAAATTTAGTATTAATCATAAAGAATATTTAATGAAAGATAAAATTTGTGGTTGCTTTTATTGTTTAAAAATATTTAATACAACAGAAATTGAAGATTGGATTGAAGATAAAATTGATGAAACTGCTTTATGTCCATATTGTGGAATTGATTCAGTTATTGGAGAAGGTTTGGGATATCCGATTACAGAAGATTTTTTAAAAGCAATGAAAAACTATTGGTTTTAAAGGTTGTTAAAAGCCGACAAAACAACCCGTACAATGTTCCACAGCCTGTTTGGCTGTTCCGGGCTAGCACGCCCACATTTTGTATTTTGCCTGCTGCGATGTCGCTCTCTTTTTCGGCAAAATACAAAATGTCATGAACTTACAGGACGTTAGACAAAATTGGAATTTGAATGTCCGAGACAAAGGATTAATTTATGAAATACTATCATGTAGATGTTTTTTCCTCAAAACCATTAAGTGGGAATGGATTAACTGTTGTTTTTCCAGATAAAGAAATTGACGATCTAACTCTTGGATATATAACAAAAGAATTTAAGCAATTTGAAACAGTTTTTATATATACCAAGGATAATGAAGCGTATCCTATTCGTATTTTTACTATTGAAGAAGAGTTAGAATTTGCTGGTCATCCAGTATTAGGAACAGGAGCAATAATACATAAAGTTTTTTATCCCAATGATATAAGAAAGAAAATAATCATTAAAATAAAAGAAAGAAATATCATTGTTGAATCGGAAAAAAAAGAAAATGTTTTCTCAGTTACGATGAATCAAGGAATTCCAAGTTATATAAATACTATTCCTATAAATCATTATATAGAAATTGCTGAATCTTTAAATTTAACATTAAACGATATAGATAATAGATTTCCTTTGGAAGTAGTATCCACTGGATTACCTTATTTATTAATACCATTAAATAATAATATTGAGAAATGCAAAATTATACATTCTAATTTTGAACAATTATTAAATAAATTTAATGCTAAATTTGCTTATGTATTTGATACAAATAGTCTTGAATGTCGAACATGGGATAACTTTGGTTTAGTTGAGGATGTCGCAACAGGAAGTGCAGCTGGTCCTTTATGTGCTTATTTAATAAAGCATAAAATAAAGAAAGAAAATGAAAAAATATATATATCACAGGGTAAATATGTTAACAGACCAAGTAAAATAGAATGTTGGATGCAGTCCCAAGAAGTTTATATAAAAGGATTTGTTTCGTTTTTTAGTCAAGGTGAAATTTATTTATAGAAATTCCAACTTTGTCAAACAAATCTTATGCGATCACTATCTGACGGTCGTTCGGGCTACGCTACATCTTGCAAAAGACCATGTGATGTCGCATAAGCAAGATGTTGGCGAAATAAACTGTCCACAAAGTCAGCGAAAAATATAAAATATTATATTGAGGATTATATTAATGAGTAAAAAATTGGTGACTTATTTTTCACGCAAAGGAAATAATTATGTTGGAGGTAATATTGTTAACCTACCGGTTAGAAATACAGAAGTAATTGCAAAAAAAATACAAAAAATTATTGAATGTGACTTGTTTCAGATCGAAACAGTAAAATCATATCCAGAAGATTATACCGAAACAACAAATATAGCAAAAGATGAGTTAAATAAAAACTTAAGACCTGATCTAAAAAAATTAATAAATAATTTTGAATTGATTATAAATAACTTGAATTAAAAAGGTTATAATGGAGAGTGTTAATGTACTAATTGGTTTGGATCAATATCCAATAGATACAATATTGAAAGTGGATTTATATGGTACAGCCCTCGTACTTGAAGTATTTGGAAACATTATTGCATGAGGAGGTTCTGGTGTAGTAAAAGATGAACTAAGAGGTCATCGTGGGGACGGAGCATTTATTAATGGCAGCGTTACTCGACAAGGGCTGGTCTTGGACTGGCTGGTGATTGCAAAAAAAATATTATTTTTTAGGAGGATGTTTTATGAAAAAGAAATTTTTAGTTTTATTTGTCTTAATGTTTTCATTTTCTCTATTTTCACAAGGAATTAATTATTATTATGCACGAAGCACAGCAAAAGACTATGATTGGGGAGAGTTGAAAAAGATCGATTTAACTGTTTATTACTATGCTCGTGCTTTAGTAAAAGATTACGATTGGAATGAATTAAAAAGTGAAAATAAAACTCTATATTATCTTGCTCGAGCTATTAAAAAAGATTACGATTGGTCAGACTTAAAAAAGGAAAATATTACTCTTTATTTTTATGCCCGTGCTTTAGTAAAAGACTATGATTGGAATGAACTAAAAAATACTGATAAGACTTTATACTATTTTGTACGAGCCATAAAAAAAGATTATGATTGGAACGAACTAAAAAAAGAAAACATTGATTTTTACTATATTGCAAGGTCTACCGCAAAAGACTATGATTGGAGTGATCTAAAAAAAGTAAAGAGTAACTTTTTCTTGTACAATTATATAAAACAAGAAAAATGATAAATATTAATAAACACTTCACTTTTATCTTAAGGTACAAGATAGGTATCATTTTATGAATAAAGGATTTTTTATTATTTTTTCTGTTTCCTTAATTGGAGTTGCAATGATGACTGGTGTAATTGTTGATACATATGACCGTTATATATTAAAGGAAAATGGCATTAGCATCAGTGCAACTGTAATTAAAATAGGTGTTGACAGTAGGGATTTGAAGCGCGTTGATGGTGGTATTACTGTTAGAACAAAATTCATCTTATATGAATATAGTTATAATGACAAAAAATATGTACGAAAAAAATTTTTATCTGATAATAATATTTATAATTTAGATGATATTATTGAAATAACGATTAATCCTAAAAAACCATCTATATCAGCTTTTGGAAGAAATCAAGATATAAAATTGGTTAATGGTTGGATAATTGCTTTGTTTGTTATGGGATTCCTTTTTTTCATATTGTTGCCATGGTATATAATCGCAACAATTTTAGAAAAAACAAGAATTAAATAAATTTAGATTAGTTCACTCCACCCGAATTACCGACACTTTTCATTTTTTTAAATTCTTGATAAATTGTTGATATTTTTGAAAGATTTTTATATACTAAAAGTGTTTTGGGACAACTTCGCTAACTTGCAAGCCATTACGTGAAATTAAGCAATTGATTTTTTTTTCTATTTCTTCAAGAATGGTTAAAACTCTTCTTGAGATAACTTAATAATAAATTTTGGAGTAAAAAAATGATAAAGACAATTAGTAAAATGAGTATTTTATTAATCCTTGTTTCGATTTTGTTTATCGAAACATTAATTGGTTGTGGTACTATTACATCTACAAGTACAACAACTAGTATAAATAATTCTAAATCTATAACTCATTTTAGTTTTGATAGTATTGGCGTAACTGGTGAAATATTTGAATCGACCCATATTATTAAAATTATAGTACCGCCTAATACTAATGTTTCTGCATTAACACCTACTATAAAACACAATGGTTTAGTAATAAATCCAGGCACAGGGGTTACACAAGATTTTACTTATAAATCAGTTACTTATACAGTAACAGCAGCTGATAGCTCAGCAGTAAATTATTTAGTATATGTTGGTTGGTTACCAAAAATATCTAATATTACTCTTATTGATATATCTGGTACTTCAGCAGTAGCTATGGGTAATATTACAAGCGATGGAAATAACACTGTAATTGATTGTGGTACTTGTTGATATACAAATGGAGATCCAACAAGCAGCGATGCTAAACTTATAAGTAGTGGAGGGAATAGTAATTTAAAAAATGATACAATATATTATGTTTGCGGTTTTGCTTCAAATATTTTTGGAATAGGATATGGAGAACCTGTTAAGTTTAATTCAGGAAAAACTATTGGCTCTATTTATGAAGGGGGATATGTATTTTACAATGATGGTAATGGGCATGGCTTAATTGCTGCAGAAAATGATCAGAGTATAGGAATCCAATGGAATAATGGTACTTGGACAACTGTTGAGAATACATCAAAGAATATAGGAGCAGGGCAAACTAATACAGAAAAAATAGTTGCAGCAATGGGGAATTCTACTAATTATGCTGCATTATTATGTGATCAATTAGATTTAAATGGAAAAACTGATTGGTTTTTACCAAGTACTTGGGAACTATATCAAATGTATGAAAATCTTAAAGCAAAAAATATTGGTAATTTTTCAGATCAATATTATTGGTCTTCATCATTTAATGGTACTTATCTAAATGGCTATGATCATATTACTTACGCATCACATATAAATTTTAAAAATGGTTCAAATAATGATTATAAATATTGGTATTATTATACTACAAGCACAGAATTATATGTAAGAGCTATTAGAGCTTTTTGATTATAAAATTATTATAATAAATAATGATATAAAATTATTTGATAGATGATAAATTTATAATCGTTACTCGTACTAAATTATCGTTAAATCAGCGGTAAACTTCACCTAACAGCGAGTAGCCGGCTAGTGAGGATTATCACTTTCGTCCAAATTGATAACAAATTATTTTAAATTTCCAAAAGTTGTTGATCTTTCTAAAAAATTTGTTTACTATATTAATGTAACTTCTGATAAGTCATCAAGTTCGGCTAATAGCAAGTCGTTATGTTCAATATGAATTTAATCAAAAGGAAAATCTTGTGAAGATATTACTTGTTAATGGAAGTCCAAGAAAAAAAAACACCTTCAATATACTAAAAACTATTCAAGAAGATTTTAATCTAAAACAATATGAAACAGAAATAATAACTTTAAGTGACTATGTAATAAAAAGTTGTGTAGGTTGTTATAAATGTGTTTTGGATGGAAAAGAAAAATGCCCATTAAAAGATGATGTTGATAATATTTGGCGTAAGTTCCTAGAAGCAGATGGGATCGTTCTTTCTGCACCTGTATATGCGTTGGGGGTACCAGGAACTTTTAAAAACTTCATAGACCGTGTGGCATACAATGCCCATCGACCATTAATGTATAATAAACCTACTATTATAGTTTCAACAACGGCTGGGATGGGAACTGAAAAAGTTATCGAGCAATTAAAATGGTTTGAAATATCTGGGTTAAAAATTATCGGTGCAAAAGGATTTATGATTTATCCGATTGGTGAAGCTACACCAAAAATCGCAGATTCAAATGCAAAATCGCTTAAAATGTTAATAAAAAAACTTGAACATGAAATGGCAAAAGAAAAGGAAAAAAAGCCGACTCTATTGCAAATCATACAGTTTTACGGATTAAAGTTGAATTGCAATTTTGGAAAAGATGTCTATAAAGCTGATTATGAATATTTCCAACACAAACAGTATCATAAGGAAATAAAAATAAATCCAGTAAAAGAGTTGTTTGGGAAAATACTATACAAAATTGGGACGGCTGCTCTGAGAAGTTCAGTTAATCTGGAAAAAAGAACATAACAACGGTTTCAAGATGGAGTCTGGAGACAAACCCCATCGCAGCTTAACCAATGTTATGTCCATGCTTTGCAGTCTGTTCTTAAAAAATTTATAATAAAAAAAATAGCAGTATAAAATATTATGATACTTAATTGGAGGATGATGTAAATGAATAACGATAAAATGCGTGCTGTTATATGCACAAAATATGGAAATCCTGAAGCATTAAAAATTGAAAAAATAGATAAACCTAAACCCAAAAGTAACGAAATCTTAGTTAAAATATTTGCAACTGCTGTAACATCGAGTGATACCTATATTAGGAGGCTAAATGTACTTCCAATGTTTATGCAGGTAATAGCAGGTATTTTTTTGGGTTTTGGAAAACCACGCAATCCAGTATTGGGAATGATTGTTTCTGGAGAAGTGGAAGAAATAGGTGATAGAGTTACAAGATTTAAAAAGGGAGATAAGGTCTTTGGGACAACTGTAATAAATTCAATTAAAATGAATTTTGGGACATATGCTGATTATAAATGTTTACCTGAATATAGTAATATTTCATTTAAGCCAATAAATATGGATTATATCGAAACAGCCTCTATCGCTTACGGAGGAAGTATGGCTTTGTGGTGTATAGAAAAAATAGGATTTCCTCATAAAAATACTAACAGTGCAGAAGGATTAAAAGTACTGATATATGGTGCCTCAGGTTCAGTAGGAACGGCTTTGGTTCAACTCACAAAAAGTTTTGGGGCAGATGTTACAGGTGTTTGTAGTACATCAAATAGCGAATTTGTTAAATCACTTGGTGCATCTAGAACTATAGATTATAAGCGTGAAGATTTTACTAATAAGGGAGAAAAATGGGATTATATTTTTGATGCAGTAGGTTACAAAAAATCAAAAAAATATTGTAAAAATTATAAAAGAGCACTGATGCCAAATGGTAGATTTCACTCTGTTGATAATGGTAGCCCAAAATTTAATGTTGAAATATTTGATTTTATAAAAGAATTAGCAGAGAAAGAAGCATTAAAATCTGTTGTAGACAGAACTTATTCGTTGGAACAGATTGTTGAAGCACATAGTTATGTTGACCAAGGGCATAAAAGAGGAAATGTTATTATTAAGGTAAATATATAAAATAATAACGCTTCATATAACCCACTGTATTCTTTCCAATTTCACTCGAATAAAAAAAGTCTAACTCTAAAAAAATAAATCTTCAATCAAAAACTATACAGACAAAGTCTGTTGGTTTTTTACCCCCCCATGAGTTCACTGAAAAATAGAATTTACAAAATGTTTAAAATATGATAAAATTGTTCAAAATGTTAAAGGATAAACAGAATGACAATAATATGTTCAATAATCAGAACTATTTTTTATCTGATTACGATTAATCTACGATTTTCTAAGAAATATTATGGGAAGACTGTTCTGATGGATGACGGATTAAAATTCAAAATATTTCGACATATAAAACTTGAAAGTAAAAAAAATATTCCAACAGGCTCTATTTTTATAGTACGTTTCAAGTTTAAAAAATTCAGTCACAAAACAAATATGATAACATCAATAATTCCAATTCCTTCAATAGCAGGATTTCCTAATTTTAGAGATAAAATATGGATGATTGACTGGGAAACAGGATACTGGCAGGGGTTATATCAATGGGATAATACATCTGCGATAGAAAAATATAAAAAATCATTTGTTCTTGGCATAATGAATAAACGATCTATAAAAAGCTCATTATCATATAAGATAATACCTGATGTAAATTTTGAAGAATACCTTAAAAGTATATTGGTTAATTAAAAAAATTGCAAGATTTAATTTTTTTTATAAAAAACAAAGCAATATCGCTTGGAATTGATGTAATTGGATTTAGTTCTACCAAAAAAATAGATGATTTTCAAAAAAAATATTATAAAACAACATATACGCCTTTACAATATTTTTTTCCTAATGTAAAGACTGTTATTGCTGCTGGCTTTTCTTATAATTTTTTGTGGAATCAAGTCTCAAAAGATACAGCTGGTTACATTGCAAGATATACAACTGCAAATTTTTATAAAATTCTTTCTAATAAACTACGATTACTCGGTCAAGAGATTAAAAATTATTTAAAAATACAAGTAAAAGACAGTGATTTCTTTAGAATATTTGTTAATTCAAAGATAAACGATAAACTTGCTGCTTTTTCTAGCGGAATAGGTAGTTTTAGTAAAAATTCTTTAATTTCTATCGATAATAAAGGTCAAAAATTTGTTTTAGGTGAATTATTATTAGATTTTGAATTACCGTATTTTAATGAGGAAAAAAAAGAAACTTGTTATAACTGCGATATATGTATTTCAAAATGCCCAACAAATGCCCTTGAAGACAAATTTATAAAAAAAGAAAAGTGTTTACAACATTTAACAACTCAATTGGATATTCCAAACAATAAATTATTTATCCAACACTGGGGACAGAGGTTTTATGGGTGTACGGATTGCATTGATTGCTGTCCATTAAATAAAAATTTTATAAAAACAAATAACGAAAATCTAATTGGTTTTATCGGGACAAATTTTGATGTAACAGAAATTTTATCTATGAAAAAAACATTCTACAAATCCACATTTAAAAACAATCAATTATCTGCCAGTTGGGTAAAAGAGGTTGTTTTAGCAAGAAATGGATTAATTTCTATATTTAATCAAAATAAATATGAACTAATCAAAGAATATATACAAAATTTAAAGTTTTTTGAATGGGATTACTACGAAGAAACTTATTTATCTAATTTTTGTAAGCTTTTGATTGAGGATAAAATTTAATTTTTTCCACACTCCTTTTTATACTATACTAAATAAAATAAATTTTATTTATAAGTTGAATGTTTTAATGTCATTGTGTAGAATATTAAGTACTTACAATCTTTAAATTAATTGATAGCATTTGTTGAAGTTATTTTGAATAAAGTTCCTCCTTTAATTTATTTTATTGCAATAAATTTTTGAAGCGATTTATTGTGGAATAATCTCTCAATATTCTACAAAAAATCTTTGGCTAACCTAAAAAACTCTCTATTGAAAAAAAGTAAAAATAGATGTAAATTTAGCTTAGAAAGATAACAGGAGTTGGATAAATGAGATATGCAAATTGTTGGGAAGATGCAGAAATTCTTTTGAATTCTTTTAAAGATAGGATTAATCCTACAATATTATCAATAGGGTCTGCAGGGGATAATTCTTTAAGTTTGTTGACATTAGACCCTGAGGTTGTTTATGTGTTGGATTATAGTATAGAACAATTATTTTTAATAAATCTAAAGATAAATGCAATAAAATATCTAAAATATGAAGAATTATTAGGATTTTTAGGCTTTAAAGATGAAAAAAACCGAATTGAAATTTATAATAATCTAAAAACAAATTTAACCAAAGAAGAAGTTGATTTTTGGGATAAAAATAAAAAATTTATAAAAAAAGGTGTTATTCATTGTGGTAAGTTTGAAAAATATTTTCAAATTTTTAGAAAATTTATTCTACCTTTTATTTTAAGTAAAAAAGACATTAATTATCTTTTACAAGAAAAATCTATTGTAAAACAAAAAGAATTTTATGATAAAAAATTTAATGGTGTATTGTGGCATTCACTTTTTAAATTGTTTTTCAATAAAAAAACAATGGGTACACTTGGCAGGGACAAAGATTTTTTTAAATATACAACTGGTAATATAGAAGAAAATATTTTTACAAGAGCTCGTTATGCACTCACAGAACTTTCGACAAGTAGCAATCCCTATTTAGAATACATAAGCACTGGTAATTTTAGTAAAAATCTGCCTCATTACCTAAAATTTGTAAATTATTTGACAATAAAGGCTAATATCTCTAAAATAAAACTTTCTCATGGAAAAATTGATGAATTTTTATCAAATAATGAAACAAAATACGATTGTTTTAACCTATCCGATATATTTGAATATATGAGCATTGATGAGTACAATAAAAATTTAGAGTTAATAATTGAAAAGTCAAATAAAAACGCAAAAATGGTTTACTGGAACATGCAAGTTGATAGAATGAGTAATAACAAAAATATAAATTATCTAAAAGATTTATCTTTGCAATTATTTGCTAAAGATAGAGCCTTTTTTTATAAAAGACTTATTGTTGAGGAAATAATAAAGACAGAGGAGATAGAATGATTAATTTAAAAGAAATATTAAATGGTTTTATTGTGTCTCTCTTATTTTTAGCAGTTCTTGTATTATCAAAAATTATAAAATCAAAACTTTCAAAAGATGCAGAAATTTCAAGAAAATTCGCACATCTTGGAGGTGGATTTGTTGCTTTGGCATTTCCTTATTTTTTTAAAGGTTTTATTGTTCCTTTGGTATTATGCGGAATATTTTTACTAATTTTGATATTCACCAAAAAAAATAAAATATTGGATTCAATACATGGAGTTGATAGAGTAACATTTGGTCAATATTTATTTCCAATTACAATATTTTTAACATTCTTTTTAAGTAAAGAAACAAGTTTTTATTTTATATCGATATTAGTTCTTACACTATCAGATACTTTTGCAGCATTGGTAGGAAAAAGATACGGATTGTTAAAAATAAATGTACGCGGGAGCATAAAAAGTGTCGAAGGCTCTGTTGCTTTTATTGTGGTGACTTTTTTGTGTGTCCACATACCATTATTGTTGATGACTCAAATAGATAAGGCTAATTGTTTACTCATTGGTATAGTCGTAGCGTTAGTCGTTTGTGGGGCTGAGCTAATCTCTTTTTATGGAGAAGACAATATCATTATTCCTCTAAGTACGCTTTTTATAATAAATAATATGTCGGTAAATACAGTCTATAAAAATTCTGTTCTTATTTTAATGTTAATTTTATCGATAATTTGGATTTTGGTAATTTTTTTGCCAGTTAAAAAGTTTAAAGAATCTTCTATGATTTCGTTTATGCTTGTCTATTTCTTGGCTTTAACTGTCGCTAATGTCCAATGGATCATTCCTTTGATAATTTTTAATGTTATTCTTACAGTTTTAATTGTTTTTTATCAAAAAGTGTTTCATATTGATTTTAAAGACTATAATATCATCAAAGTTTTACAAATAAATATACCATCAGTCGCTATAATTTTGCTAAATTTAACATTTACATACAAAAATATATTTTTTATCACTTTTATATCAAATTTAGCTACTTTTTCTATAATTACATCATATTATTATTCATACGAATACCTTAAAAACAGAATAAGTAAACAAATTGAGTTTTCTATAATATTTATGTCTTTTATACTCAATTACCTTCTTTTAGTATTATTTCCATTGATTATATTTGAATATAAGGCAATTACTATCTTAATTAGCACTTTAAGCATAGTTTTTTCAATTATTATTACGCTAGTAATAATTAAATCTCAAAAAGAAAACATTATCTTGGAACATTCCGACAAAAAGTGGAATATTTTACTCATCTCATCAGCCTCAATTTTGATTTTTTCTGTTGGATTGCAATTGATACTCTGGAGATATTTATGAAAAGATTTTTTGAGATTGTGATAAAATTTAGGATTATCGTTTTAATAATACTTTTTTTGTTATTTGTATTTTTTTTATTTCAATTTAAAAATTATAAAATTGACAACTCTTTAGATAGTTGGTTTTTAAAAAATGATAAAAATCTTTTAAATTATGAGAAATTTAAGAAAGATTTTGGGAATGATGAGGTTATATCTATCGTTTTTACATTAGATAGCAATATAACAGATAAAAAAAACATAATTTTTATTAAAAACATTGAAGATTCTATAAAAAACATCGAACAAATAAACAAAGTTTATAGTTACGCAAATACTATGCAAAGTTTTTTTATATCAAAAGACAAAAAAACAACTCTAATTATTGTAGAACCAGTAGTCTTTCCTTGCGATAGCAAATTAAGAGAACAAACAATCGCAAAATTAAAAGAAGTGTTAGATAAAAAATTTATAAATATGCCATTTAGTTATCATTTGGCTGGTATTGGTATAATTTATAATGAATTAAATCAACTATCTTTAAATAACTCAACTATTTTCATATTTGCTTCTTATATCTTAATATTTTTACTATTAACGGTTTTTATAAGAAAACCATTATTCATAGCGTCATCTCTTGTCGTAATTGTTTTTAGCATAACAATATCGCTTGGTTTTATGTTTTTGATGGGACGCTCAATTAATATGGTATCTATGGTTTTACCAGTATTGATAATGATATATTGTATTTCAGATATTATACATATAACCAATAATTATTTAACTAATTGCAAAGGTTCAAATAAGACAGAAAATATAGTCAATGCCTTAAAAGAATGTTTTTTTCCTTGTTTTTTGACAAGTTTTACTACTGGAATAGGGTTTATCTCCTTATATTTCACAAAAATACAGTTACTTAGAGATTTTGCTCTTTTTGCCTCGTTTGGCATAATGTTAGAATATATTTTAACTATTGTACTGCTACCTATATTATTTTCGTTTATACCAGAAAAATACACAAAAACGAATAAAGAGGTTAAAAATATATTTATTGATATAATTTATAATATAATTAAGATTAATAAGTTAAAAATAATCATTTCTTGCTTTATAATAATATTTATGTTCATAATTGGAATATTTTTTCTTAAAGTGGACACTTTTAGTATTGGTTTTTTAGATAAAAATAATACAGTAAGAAAAGATTCTAACTATATAGAAAAAAATTATGGGTTTTATACTCCTTTAGAAATGATTTGTTATGGTAAAAAAGAAACCTTTCTTGATAATAAAGCATTAAAAGCCGTTGATTTATTTATACAAAAAGTCAAAAAAAATGAAAATATCGATAAAGCTATAACTATAACAACTTTTATTCCTTATATAACATCAATAAATGAAAAAGAAAACATTAGAAATATATTAGAAAATACATCTTTATTGAAAAATACTGTAAAAAAATACATTATTAACGATTATTCGACTTTAAGGGTTACTATTAGTTGTAAAATGCTTGGTGCGGCTGATTACAAAAAAATAATTGATTTTATTATTAAAGAAGGTGATTTTCTTAAAGAATACGGCATTGAGTTAAAAACATCTGGATATATGCCCTTATATACAAAAATCATTTCATATATAACAGAATCTCAAATTTATAGTTTTTTATTCTCGTTTATAATAGTTTTTTCAATAATAACAATTTATGCTGGCTCTTTTAGACTTGCTTTATTTTCTATTTTTGCAAATATTCTGCCATTAGCATTCACTTTGGGACTTATGGGTTTTTGTGGAATAAGGCTTGATATAGCAACTGTTACGATTTCTGCGATAGCAATTGGAATAACAGTGGATGACACGATTCATTTTCTTTACAGGTTCAAAAAAGAACAAAGTATTCAAAAAACTTTTTTGATGACAGGTTGGTCAATTTGTGAGACAAGCTTGATATTTATAGTCGGTTTTTCAGTATTACTTTTAGCAAGTATAAAATCAGTAATATTTTTTGGACTTCTTATTATGATTTTTATTTTTGTATCGCTTGTTGGAGATTTGATTTTCTTACCGTCATTGATTATGCAATTCATTAGAAAAAATAATATAAATTTTAAATTAGATTAATAAGGAGAGAAAAATGAATAAAAACATTATTTTTAGATTTTTAACTTTTATAAACGAAAGATTTCCATTATATACCCATTTATTACTTATTTTTTCGTTTTATTTAGGAACTATATTACTGTTTTCAAAAATTAATCCTGTAAACAATTGGTTTAATTACAAAATAATATTGGGGATGGTAAACATATTGTTAATTTTTTTACAACTAAGAGTTTTTGATGAAATTAAGGATTACAAAACTGATTTGGTGATACATCCAGAAAGACCACTAGCAAGAGGCTTATTATCATTAAAAGAGGCTAAAATTATAGCATTTATTATAATTTTAATTGAAATTGCGATTTCTTTCTTTATTTCGATGTTTTCTACTATTTTTTTATTGTTTGTATTAATTTACTCATTACTTATGTATAAAGAATTTTTTGTTAAAGAGTTTCTATCAAAAAGAATATTTTTATACGCAATTACACACACTCCAATAACTGGATTGATTATTTTATATATATTTTCTATTTATCATAATATTATAAAATTTAATTTACCGACATCTTTTTTACTGATTATTGGCTTTTTTCAGGCTATTATATTTGAATTTAGCCGTAAAACCCTAATTTTAGAAAAAGAAAAGGACAAAATGGATACATATTCTAAAAGAATTGGGTTTACAAAAGCTACTTTGCTAGTACTTCTGATTTTTTTGATTACACTCTTTTTTGTTTTATATCTTGGTATTTTATTGAAATTATCGCTATTTTATTTAATTTGTAACATTTCTTATGGAATATTATACATTTTAATAACAATTGTCTTTATTATAATAAAAAATAAAGTAATGATGAATACATTTCATCTATTATCAGCGTTTTTTATAGTTTTTTTTAATATTATTGCAATAGCGGAGGTTTTATGGCTAAAATAATAGCAATAACTAATAATCAAATAAAAATTGAAAATATAGGCGGAAAAGCATATAATTTGTTTAAATTAAAGCAAAATGGCTTTAATGTGCCTGATTTTATCTGTTTAGGTAAAGATTTTTTTAAAGAAATAGTTTATCAAAATAAATCGATAAATGATATTCTTAACCAAAACATCGATAATCTAACAAAATCCGCAAAAATTAAAGAAGAAGTTGAAAAATTAACAATTCCACAAAAATACAATAACATTCTATCAAAAAACTGGAAAAAAATATCAAATAACGGTAAAATTAGCCTTGCAGTTCGTTCATCAGCATTGGACGAAGATGGGCAAAATCATTCTTTTGCAGGTTTAATGGACTCATATCTAAATGTCAATGGTTATCAAAATTTAAAAAAATCAATAATAAAATGCTTTGCCTCGATTTTTAATGAAAGAGCGGTTAAATATAGAGAACAAAACAAATTGAATGTTTTTGATATAGCAATTAGTGTTGTAATCCAACAAATGGTTTTTGCTGATGTATCTGGTGTTATTTTTACAAAAAATGTATTAAATAATAACAAAAACGAGATAATTATAAGTGGAACTTATGGACTTGGTGAAGGTTTGGTGTCTGGGCAAGTTGAAGCTGATACATACATCCTAAATAAAGATGGTAAAATAATCGAAGAAAAAATTTCTGACAAAAAAGAAATAATTTTGAAAGACATCGAAGGGACAAGACTTACTAATTTAGACGAAAATTTAAGTAATAAAAGTTGTATAAATCTACTAAATCTTGAAAAATTAGTTAAAATATCTCTAAAAATAGTAAAAAAATTTGGTTATCAGGCTGATATAGAATATTCTATCAAAAATGATAAAATTTATATACTCCAAACTAGACCAATTACCACTTTAAGTAAAAAAAACTATCTTGTTTGGGACAACTCAAACATTGTCGAAAGTTACTCTGGGGTTACCACACCGCTAACTTTTACTTTTATAAAAAAGGCTTATGCTTCTGTTTACAAACAATTTTGTACTCTTATGGGTATTGAAAAAAATGCTTTATCTGATAGTAGTGATATATTTAACAATATGTTAGGACTTATCGAAGGTCGAGTTTATTACAATCTAATTAATTGGTATAAACTCGTCTCTTTTTTGCCAGGCTACAAGTACAACAAAAATTTTATGGAACAAATGATGGGGGTTAGTGTCGTAAAAGATTATGTAGATATTGATGAAAACACAAGCTTTTTTAAAAAATATTTTATTTATTTACCACAAACCATCTTTGTTAGCCTAAGAATGATTTATATCCTCTTAAATATGAAAAAACGTATAAATATATTCTTTAAAAGATTCTATTTACATTATAATAATTATTTGAAGATTGACTTTGATAAAATGACAACTAATGAGTTAATGGATGTAGTATCTGATCTTGAAAAAAATATTTTGATGAGGTGGAAAGAGCCTATATTAAACGACTTAAAGTGTATGATTTTTTATGGAATACTAAAAAAACTGACTGTAAAATGGGGAATTGATACAGCGGGTATCATACAAAACGACTTATTAGTTGGCGAAGGTGGAATAAAAAGTAAAGACGTAGTAACAAAATTGATATATATCGCAGAAAAAATACAAAATAATGATAAATTAAAACAATTTATTCTAAATAACAATCAAAACGATACATACAACGAAATAATGAACAATATAGAATTTAATGAGATAAAAAATGATATTACTCAATATCTCAAAGATTATGGGGTGAGATCAATTGAAGAGATGAAACTTGAGTCTGTCCCTGTAAAAGATAATCCGCTGTTTTGTATAAATATTATAAAAAATTATATATCAAATAGCGTTGGACAAAACTCTAAAAATACAGCAAATGAATCAAAAATAAGAGAAAACGCAGAAAATAAAGTTAAAAAAACATTAAAAGGCAAAAAAAGTTTGTTATTTATCCCAAAAACAGCTATTTATAAATGGGTTTTGCACAATACGAGAGAAGGAATAAAAGATAGGGAAAACCAACGATTTTGTAGGACTGAAATATATGGGATTGTTAGAGATATTTTGAAAGCAATCGGTAAAAAATGGTGTCAAAAAAATGAGTTAAATACTCACGAGGACATATTTTATCTTGAGTGGAATGAAATTTGGGATTTTATCAAAGGGACTTCTACAACGCCAGATTTAAAATCATTGGTTAAATTACGAAAAGAATTGTATTCTCAATTTAAAACAAAAAATCCCCCAGATCACATAGAAACTCAAGGAGAAACTTATATATTCCTAAAGACTTTAAATTACGAAAACATTGATAAAGAGACGATATTAAAAGGAAACTCTTGTTGTGGTGGTATAATTGAGAATAAAGTTATAATTTTGGATAAGCCAGACTCAAATATCAAGCTAAATAAGGAAATTCTCGTTGCAAGACAAACAGACCCAGGTTGGGTTGTACTATTCCCATCAATAAGTGGATTGATTATCGAAAAAGGAAGTATTTTATCACATTCTGCAATAGTAGCAAGAGAAATGGGTATCCCTACAATCGTTGGAGTAAAAAACGCTACAAATATCTTAAAAAGCGGGGACAGAGTAAGACTTGACGGCGACAATGGAAAAGTGGAGATAATATGAATAACTTAAAAATAATAGACTTTGATTTTGATCACAAATTGTTAAAAAAGTTTATTGATTTTGGATATGATATTTATAAAAATGATAGTCAATTTATCCCTCCATTTAGAGAAAAAATTGAGTTTGAATTAACTAAGCAAAATCCTTTTTTTAACGATAGAATAATTAGAAATTTTATTATTTATGACGATAATGCAATAAAAGGACGGATTTCTGCTATAATAAATAAAAATATGCCTAATATAGGATATATTGGTTATTTTGAATGTATTGATAACTACGAAATAGCAAAAATTCTTCTTGATAACGCAATGGAGTTTCTTAAAAAAAACAATATAAAAGAAATTAATGCACCAATAAATTTTTCTACATGGAATAAATATCGTTTTGTAACAGAAGGCTTTGAGAATGAAAGTTTTATTTTAGAACCATACAACCACAAATATTACCCGCTATTTTTTGAAAAATATGGTTTTACTGTGCTAAAAAATTATTATTCCAACGTAGTTATAGATATTGATAGAGAAATGTCTAAAATCGAACACATTAAACAAAAAGCATTACAAAACGGTTATTATATAAGAAATATAGACTTAAAAAAAGTAGATGAAGAGTTATTACTTTTATACAATCTCACAATAGAAATTTTTAAAAATAATTTTGCCTATACAGAAATTGATTTTGCCGATTTTAAAAACCTGTACTCTGGATTAAACTATATGATAAAAGCAGAATACCTTCTTTTTGCTTATGATAAAAATAATAATGCTTGTGGTTTTTTGTTTGGAATGCCAGATTACTCTTTGGCGTTTAAAAAAATGAATGGTAAAAGTGATATATTTTCAAAGCTAAAATTTTTATTTTATAGAGACAAAGCAGAATGTTTTATAATGAAAACTTTTGGTGTAAAAAAAACTGCACTTTTTAGCGGAGTTGGCTCATTATTAGTTTACACAATGTATAAAAATATGAAAAAAAATGGTTTTAGTAAGGGGATACACGCTTTAATGATAGAAAATAATTCTTCAAGGAAATACGGACTTGGTACAACAAATATAATAAAAAAATATTCGTTTTATAAGTATGAGGTATTACAATGAGCGAAAATATAATTGAAATGTTACCGATTTTGAATGAAAAAAATCCAGATAAAAAAATTTTATATTTTGGTAATATAAAAAACAAACAATTTGTAATAGAAAGTTTTACATATAAAGATATTGAAATAAAATCTAATATAATTGCTAATAATTTGACGAATCTTGGGATTAAACCTTTTGATAAAATTATTCTTATGGTGCCAGTTTGTGAAGAACTTTATCTAATATTGATTGCTATTTTTAAAATTGGTGCGACTGTTGTTATAATAGAACCGTCCCTTGACCTTAAACAAATTGATTATTGTTGTAAATTAACAGAACCAAAAGCATTCATAGGGATAAGAAAAGCACATATATTAAGACTTATTTCTACAAATTTTAGAAAAATACCTATAAAAATAGTTGTAAAAGATAAAAAATTAATAAATGAATATGATTTTACAGATTTGAGTTATGGAAATGATAACAAATTTAATATTTTTGGTTTGAATGGCGATGAAGATGCTTTAATTACTTTTACATCTGGGTCAACTGGTGTTCCAAAGGGGATACAAAGGACACATAATTTTTTAAAAATCCAAATGGGAATATTACATAAAATACTTGATTTTGAGCCAAACGATATAGAAATGACTAACCTCCCGATATTTGTCCTCAATAATCTTGGGTGCAATGTCCCAACGGTTTTACCATTCATCAAAAAATATCTATTAAAATATATTGATCCAAAAATAATTTTAACTCAACTTACTCAAATAAATGTCAATCGCCTTACTGGATCACCGTATTTTATTAAAGAAATAATAAATCATTGTGCAAAAAATAATATCAAACTCGATAACATAAAAAAAATATTCACTGGTGGCGGACCTGTTGAAACTGATTTAATAAACAGTATAAAAAACATCTCTAATTGTAAAACAAAAATTGTTTATGGATCAACAGAGGCAGAGCCGATTTCTTTGATAGAAGAAGACGAACTTCTAAAAATAAAAGAAGAAAAAGGAGTTTGTGTTGGTAAAATTATCGATGATATAAAACTTGAGATTTTGCAAATTACCCAAAATATCGTTAGTTTTATCGATCACAATAAAAACGATTTATTACTAAAAACAAATCAAATTGGCGAAATAATAGTAAAAGGTGAAAATGTTAATAAATCTTACTATAAAAACGAAAAAGCAATAAAAGAAAACAAGATTTTTGAAAAAAATGGTTCTTTTTGGCATAGAACTGGTGATATTGGCTATATTGATCAAAATAACAATCTCTGGATTGTTGGTAGAAAATCACAAGCTATATTCTATCAGGGAAATGTTTTAAATAACTTTTATATCGAAAACAAAATAAACAAAATTGTTGGCATAACAAAAAGTGCTATCATACAAAAAGACAATAAAACAATTATATTATTCGTCGAAAAAAACAGAAATTTTACTAAAAACAAATGTTTTGATGAAATTAGCGATGTTTTGAAAGAATTTGACCTAAAAATAGATACAATTAAAACCCTTAATAAATTACCACTTGATAAAAGACATAACACAAAGGTGGATTATGGCAAATTATTGAAAATAGATTAGAAGAATATTCTTTTTTTAATATCTATCGTTAAAATTCGTTAATAATTGAGATAAAAGGCAACTATTCACCTCTATTCCGCTATAAAATAGCAAATTTCTGTCACCTCACAACCACAGTCACATTGCTTTTCTTATTAATAGAATTTTATTTAAATAATAAAGGAATCAAGGAACTAATTCATATTTAAAATCATAACTAAGTGAATCATAAAATATTTTATGGGTTTTACCATTTTGATAGTATCTTACAAAATCGACTCCAATTTCTAATAACTTATAATCGGAAGATGTTTCTTCAACAAAAGTAATAAAATGTGTAATTTTTCCTTTATTATCTGTATAAGAACTTCCAAAATCTTTTATGAATCCTTCAAAGCTAATTTTGTGTTTAATATCAGATTCTAATATTATATTAGGATAAAGAGGGTCGCTCGAATCAAATAGAATAGAATAAGTATGGTTAAATGTATCAGGTTTAACAATAGTACCATTTTGATCAACTTGCCCACACATAATATTGAAAACCCTATATTTTTTGTTTATAGGAATGTTACCAATAAGTGAATTTTTTATTACTAATTTTTCTAAACTATCACCTCTTAGAACAAAAGCACCCCAATAGATATTCTCAGTACTTGTTGTGTTAAGTCTACGAAGATTAAATAATGCTCCATTAATAGTATAAATTTTTGTTATTATATTACTTGAAATACAATTATCTTTTTTAACAATTGCTTTAACAATACTATCTTTTTCTATATACAGTATAGCCTTATCAGATACAATATTATCAAATGAAACATCTGGATTTCTAGGGTTATTAATATTATAATAAATTTTTCCATCTTTTATTGGAGATGTAATTGTTAAATTTTGTGATTCATTATAAGTACCTTCATCTAAAGAAAAAATAGGTTCTTGTAATTTCATAAAATAGTTTTTTGTTACAGAATCACTCGTTATCTCTACTCCTGAATTTAATAAGCTAACATAAGCAGTAACAAACATGTTTCTATTAATATTTATTATTACTGGTTCACCTATATTACCATTTAAAGTATTTGAAGAACCTATTTTATAACAAACTCTTCCACTGCTATTATTTGATATTATTAACGTTCGCTCAACATTATTAGATGTTTCTAAATATGAGTCAGTATCTATCGAAAACAGAGGAGGAGATAATTTCATATTATAGTCTTTTGTTATAGTATCGCTTGTTATATCTCCTAATTTAACATAAGCTCTAATAGTCATTCTTTTGTTTATATCTATTGTAACTGTGTTATTACTACTTTCTGTAACACTATTTTTATTTATTGTATAACATATAATGCCTCCATTTTTACTTGATATTATCAATTTACGAATAGTATTTGTGGCAGAATTTAAATCAGAATCACTATCAATTGAAAAATCTGGAGGAGACAATTTCATTATATATTCTTTTGTTATAGTATCGCTTGTTATATCTCCCAATTTAACATAAGCTCTAATTGTCATTCTTTTGTTTATATCTATTTCAACTGGTTTATCTATATTTCCATTCTTGAAGGCATTAGTTGCAGCTATTGGATTATTTATTGTATAATATATCGTTCCTCCATTTTTACTTGATATTATCAATTTACGAATAATATTTGTTGCAGAATTTAAATCAGAATCACTATCAATTGAAAAATCTGGAGGAGACAATTTCATTATATATTCTTTTGTTATAGTATCGCTTGTTATATCTCCCAATTTAACATAAGCTCTAATAGTCATTCTTTTGTTTATATCTATTTCAACTGGTTTATCCATATTTCCATTCTTTAAGGCATTAGTTGCAGTTATTGGATTATTTATTGTATAATATATCGTTCCTCCATTTTTACTCGATATTATCAATTTACGAATAATATTTGTGGCATAATCTAAATTTGAATCACTATCAATTGAGAAATCTGGAGATGGTACTTTTATAGAAATATTTTTTGTAACAATTTTACTATCTTTTCTATTCATTATATGAACAAATGCTTTAATTCTTATATTCTTTCTAATAGGAACAATTACTAAACCTTCTCCAAAATTATTTTTTTGCTTAATATCTGGGGTTGAATCATCTGTTGTATAATATATAGTTCCGTTAAATTTACTCTTTATAATTAAGCTTTTATGTGTGCTAATGTCTAAATAATCATTATTAATTTCATTATCCATATAAAAAATAGGTGATGGAGAATCCATAGTAATTACTAATTCTCTTGTTTCACTTTTATATTTTTTACCGCTATCTTCAACAAATGCAGTAGCAATTAATGTTGTGTTTCCATATATTTTTAAAGTTAATCCATTATCACCATTTGCTTTATCAGTTGAATTATCTACCTTTTTTTCGTATTCAATCTTAGCATTAGGGCTCGAAGTCGAAATCTTTATTAATTGATATTCACCATCAGACGAATTATCTATTATTTCAAATTGAGGGGGATTAATAATACCGACAATTGTAACAGAAAATTCTTTTGAGTCACTTGTGTATCTTTTGGTGTTATCTTCAATAAATGCAGTAGCTTTTATTATAGTATTTTCAAATATTTTCAGAGATATTTTATTATCTCCATAATAAGTTGCATTATTTATTGTATATTCAATTTTGGCATTGGATGTAGATGTTGAAATTTCAATTATTTTAAATTTATCAGATGAACTATCTATTATTTTGAATTGAGGAGGATTTGGATTATCAACAATTTTAAGTAAATCTTTATCTTTTGGTTGTATATCATTCGCACAAGAAAAAACAGCAAAAACAAAAATAAAAAACAAAAAATTTTTATTCATTTTTTTCTCCTTTTTTATATTTTAAATGAAACAATAACTCCAAAATTGTCTTTATTTATTATAGGACTAATAGAAGTTGCTCCTTTCTTATGTTTCAAATACTTAGCAAATGGTATAAAACCAAAGAAACCTAATGGAGCAATTGCTAAAAAAACTATACTTGTAAATCCAATAATTGGTATTGCAGTATTATACATTTCATAATAAACTTTTTCTCTAAGAATAGCTCCATTATCCATACTATCTCCTCCTTTAACATGAAATGTAGTATATATATTATAAAAAAGACCAAGTGATATAATACCTAATGTAATACCAGAGGTAAATAAAGCCCCACTAGTTGAAAAAAGAAAAATTGATGGATACAGATATTTATTTTTTAGTTTTTCGTTATTAATAATAGAATCTTTTTGGACAATTATTTCATCTTTTTCAATAATTATTTTTTCTTTTTCTTTATTTTTTCTCTCAATAATAGTTTTATAATAGTCATCATTTAATAATTTTATTTCTTTTAATGATATTTTATTTGAATTTAATTTCATTGTTTTAGTATTGATTTGATATTCTATTTTCTTTTTATCAGTAATAACAAATTCATATTCCATTTCATCTTCATTTCCTTGTTCAAATTCAATAAAGTTTTCTTTATTATCTTTTTTCTTGTAATTAAAATAAATATTATTTATTTTTTTAATTATCTTAAAATTTTGATTTTTATCATTGGTACAATCTATAAAATATTCTTTATCGAATCCTTGATACTTTATATTAAAATAGTCAAAACTAGTATCATCAATAATAAAGTAAAATACTTTTACTGGATTAATTTCTATAATATTTTCATTAATATTTTTTAGTTCTTCGATTTTATACAAATTCTCATTCTTATTATTAATTTCAATATAACTATAAGATGATTTATCTATATATGTAAATAGGTCTCCCTTATTATTGGTTTTATCTTCTCTAATTAGTTCATTTCCTTCATTACCATAAAATTTTACATCAAATACTTTGTTTTCTATAGTAGAGAGTCTTAATAATTTTTCGTCACTTGTAAGTACCCGAACATTAAGGGTTAATAGTATTTTATTAATTTTATTATCATTAATTCCAATATTAAATTCCATGTAATCGATTTTATTAATAATTATATTTTCATTATTATTTGAATTATTTATCTCAATACTTTCAATTAATACCTCTCCTTGAACACCTGATGTCTTTTCTAATATAATTGATTTTGATAAATCAAAATTTGATAATAAAATATGATTGTTTTTAAAAATTTTATCATTATTAAGTGTGAAATTATTTATTTTAATATTTTTATTATCTGTTATTAGTTTTCCAGTAATATTTACATCTATGGCATATATAATAACTATATTTAAACAGAAAAAAATACACAAAATAAATATTTTCTTTTTCATAAAACACCTCTTTATTTTTTAGATTTTTCTCTAACATATGTAACACTTAAAGTTTGTTCTATTGTTTTTTTATCTTTTACTTTGTTAAATATAAGACTTTTAATATCTGAATCTTGTATTTCATCGTTATATAAAAAATCAATTTTTGTTGATGTTTTCTCTTTTTCTCTTTCTATTTCAATATTATCAATAATTCCATCTTTAGAAGGTCCGAACTTCTCCTTATTATCAAATTTTACATAAATACCATTATTTTCAGTTTCAATCGTTACTCTAATTTTATAAGTTATCATTACTGGTTTAAAGTCAATAATATCTAAATCAATATCTTTATTATCAGAATCTAAAATACGGTCTTTTGTTACATCGTAATAATTTTCATTTGATATAAAATAAAAAAATATTTCGCTTTTATAAGGCTGTTGGGGTAACTTTATGTTGTCATTAGTTATATCAATATTTTCATATAATTTTATTCCTGTTGAGAGGTTAGTAATTGTACCTTTTAATGGATAAATTTTTTTATTATTAATTTTCAATTTTATATTGTAATCAAAATTATTCGGGGTTAAAATTATTTGTATTCCTCCGCCTTTATGACCTTCTATTTTATGAGATTCTTCAATATAGTGACTTTTACTTGAACGAATTCTTAAACTTTTGATTTTTCTGGGGATTCTATCTATTACATATTTACCATCTTTATAATCAAATTTTCTCCATTGCTCTTCATAAAAGTATTCAAAGTTTTCTTTAGTTCCGTTTATTATTTTGTTATCATCTTTTTTACCATGATAAAATTCAAAATTTACTAGTGTGTCAGAATTATCAATTTTTGCTGATATTATATTAGTTAAAATAGAAGTTGGTACAGTAGTAAGAAAAGCAACTAAAATTGGAAGAACTAAAGATGTAAGAAAGATATTTGATTCTTTTCCTGATTCAGTCTTTTTTTCTTCGTTTGTTTTTTTTGAAATGAATTTAGGTATTTTTGTCATAAAAACCTCCAAATTCTCACATTAATTATTATTTTTATATTATTTAGATAATTAATTATAATTAAGAAAAATTAAAAATCAATAGCAAAATAACATTTTTTTATTAATATGAGAAAAATTATTTTAAAAAATATTAATTATCGAATTTATTTAACAGATATTATGTTAATTAATATAGAAAACAAATAAAAAATTGATATTTTTAGACATATATATTCTAGATAATCTCAGGATTAGACAATATAACAAAAAAAAGCATCCAATCTCTCGACTGAATGCTTTAACTCTTTACTGTTTACTAAACATAGTAACAGCTGTACCTTCGCAGGTTTTGTCTGTTTTGTTTACAGCACCACTCACATCAAAAATCTTATTCCAAGTGCCAGATGGTAATGTTATATCAAAGTTTGATCCGGGGTTGTAGACAACCGCTAGTTCATAGCCATTTGTTAGGTTGTTGTCTTCGTCGAGGTATGAAACTACCACTTTATCTGGTAGGCTACTGTTGGTATCTACATTTACTCCAACTGGGGCTACTTTCATTTCTGTTTTCATTCGAGTCTTTATTTCGTCCCAATTTGTTAATCTGAGTCCTGCGTGGGCTTTTCTTAGGGCAATTAGGTCTCTATGGTAATTAAAGACTGCTTCATTTGTGACTTTCCAGTCCCATTTGATTTTATTGTAATCGTCTGGGGCATTGTAGCTATTGTGAGCATAAGTCCAGATTCCGTTTGCAACTTTTGTTCTCAAGATTTCATCGCCACCGTGGATAAAAGGAATACCTTGACTCGTCAAAATCATTCCCATTCCAAATTTTAGGACTTGTTTACCATAATCATTATCTTCCCCAGAATGTTTAATTTTATCCCACAAACAGTAATTATCATGGGCAGAGATATAGTTTATTGACTGTTCTGGGTCGTAGGCAAACATAGAGTCCCAATCATTTGCTAAGACATTTGTTGTTTTTGCGGCAGTGACAGAGCCACGCATACCGACAGCGATTGCACCATTCCAAGAAACTGCTGTTCCATTAAACATAAAGCCTCTTGTTGTACCATCATTATTACCTTTAATGTCTTCTCTATATTTTCCATTAAATACGCCGACATGACCTGTTGCGATTGCTGGGCATTTACCCATTCTAACTTTACCTGACTCATTAGGGTCTGTTGCATAACCATTCCAAGGCTCACCGTACATTAGTAGATTTCTTGTAGGATCAACAGAGTTTAGGTATTCACCCCATTTTTTGTATTCATCATAGTAGAATATTCCAACCAAATCAAATCTAAATCCATCAATATTATATTCTTTCATCCAATATTCTAAAGAATCTCTAATGAATCTACTAACCATTGGTTTACCAGTATCGATAGAGTTACCACAGCCAGATAGATTTAATCCATCAAAATATTTTGTTGTAATATCTTTAAACATTTCATCGCCGTAAGTGTGATTGTAAACAACATCCATTACGACTCTAATTCCGTTTTTGTGGAATTCGTTGACCATATTCTTAAACTCTTTGACTCTATTTTCGTAGTCGAGTGGAGTTTCTGAATATAAATCCTCTGGAACATTATAATTGTAAGGGTCATACCCCCAGTTATACATACCAGTTGCAAAATCATACACTGGTAAAACTTGAACATGAGTTACCCCAAGTTCTTTTAAGTGATCAATACCAGTTTTTTTGCCTTGATAGGTCGCACCTGTGTAAGTCATTCCACCAAATTTACCTTTTTTAGCATCCGGTACACCAGAGCTACTATCAATTGTAAAGTCTCTAACATGTATTTCGTAAATAATCGAGTCTTCTCTATTAGTTAGAGTTGGTAAGCTAGCCCAGCCGCCATCTGGTAGAATATTCCCCATATCCATAACAATATTTATGTTTTGACCAGGTTTTACCATCACACCATAAGGATCACGAACTGCTTTTCCATTTATCAAAAATTGGTATTCTTTAAGTTTTAGGTCACCATTAACATCCACTGCATAAATATCTGTGTATCCATCAAAATCAGCAATTTTACTACAAGTATAAGTAACTCCATCAACTTTAACTTTAACATCAGTGTAATCTGGCGACCATATTTTAAATGTTGTCTTTGTAGGCGAATAAATAGCCCCAAGCTTCATTGTAGAAATTATATTTTGTTGTTTTACTTTTGTAAAAACATATTCTATATATGAAGAGCCGACATTATTTAGGGCATACATTTTTAGAGTCTTAGTTTGGTCAGTTGTCATATCACTACCAATTGTAATCGTTGTATTATCAGTAAAATTAATCGAAGTCAACGAAGTATCAGGAGCTGAACCATCGAGAGTATAAACGCATTTACTGATATTTGTACCACTAACGCTTAGAGTTACATTCACAGTGGCAGTAGAAAAATTACTACCAGCAGGTAACCCTGAAATCGTTGGTTTTTGAGGAGCAATTGGATCAGTGTCTTGCATAACACCAGTTTTATTAATCCAAACTGTTTTTGTTGCAACAAAATCTTTACCTGCATTTTGGAGTTTTTTAACCCAAGTTCCGTCATTAAATAAGAATGTTACACTTGCTGTATTAGCAATTTCTTTTTTGTACCAGCCAGTTCTATAATTAACCATGTCACCTGGAGGGCTTGCTAATGCTGTGGTTTCCCACACTGCATTACTATCTTTATCATACCAAATCCAAACATTTGACCAACCATCTGGTTTTTCTATATAGATTATTATTCCACTAAATACATCTGTTATATTGTAACTTTCGGATTTTACATCTGAGTCAATAAAACCATCTTTAGAAGCAATTGCTTTGATTGTTTTTGTACCCTTTGTTAGTTTAAAACCGCCAGTGTATTTTGTAGAATCTTTTGTTGGTGTATCCCCATTAGTTGTATAATAAATATCAGCACCTGTTGTACCAGATATTATAGTAAAATCTGTTGATGTATCATAATCGCCAGACACTGGTAAAATTACTGGTGTACTAACCTTTGTACTTGCAATTGTATAAGTCTCACTCACAACTTGCGATGCCAATTTGCCAGTTGATTTTGCCAAAGCCTTAATTGTTGTTGTAGCATTTATCGTTATAGCACTAGAGTATTGAGTCGAACTCTCAGTCGGTGTCGAATTATCAGTTGTGTAATAAATAACAGCAGCAGTATCTGTACAACTTAGAGTAACATTTACACTTGTTTGATAAGTGCCACCAATTGGGCTAATTTGTGGGTCTGGAGTAACTGTATTTGCAACAATCTGATAAGTTAGCTCGTTTATGCTAGAATTTACCATTCCATCCTTTAAAGCATAAACTTTGAGTTTAATCACATCACCTGCATTACCAGTAATACTAATAGGAGTAGAATAATCTGCTGTTGTATCAGTATTCTTTTGGTACTTTATAGAAGTAGTTGCTGTGTCACAACTTAGACTAATAGTAGTACCAGAAATAACGCTTCCTGATGGAACTGAGGCAATTACTGGAGTTACTTTAACCTGATTTTGAATACCTACGACATAATTATTGATTTTACCAGAATTTACTGTTTTTTTTACAGTTGTACTCAAATAAGTCTCATATTCATTTGCAACTTGAGAATAATTGGCATTTAACTTTAACGCTTTACCTTCAAGCACAAAGTCCCAATCACCACTTACCAAATCAGTAAAAACAATTGAGTCTCCAAAGTTGTTTATTTCTTTAACTATATCTGTAAACCCATCTCTTTTAGCAGTTGCCGTTATTTTTTGTAAGAATCCTGGTTTTCCAGACACAATAGTATAATTTGCTTCATTATTTATCGTTAATTTACAGTTACCAGCATTTTGTAGTAAAATAATAGTAACTTCCACACCCTGCTCTGTCAAATTAACACTTGATTTCCCAGAATACAAAATATTATCGCTAGTATCCTTAGCATAAACTGTTATTTCCCACAAACCAACGGCTAAAGTTAGCGACATTGTATCATTAGTAAAAAATTCTTTATTTATAAGTGCTTGATCTTTTTTTGCCTCAACTGTATATTTGGCAATATTCCACCCTCTTTTACCAGAGATATTTATATTTAAGGTAGAATGTTTTTCTTCTTTATCAATCTTATTTATAGATGGAATATTACAACCAAACATAAATAAAACCAATAAAAACAAACCTAAAATTTTTAAATAAGTCTTCATAACTTACCTCTTTATAATTCAAAAATGACTAAATATGATTTTTTTTCTATAATAACAGGAGAAATTCCCCCTAAATTCTACATTTTTTAGATAGACTAAGGGAATTCACCCCCTTTACTAAAGGGAGATTAATTTTTTTGAAATTTATTTTTTTTTAGTAAGAAAAATCTCCCCCTTTACCAAAGGGGGACGAACTCCAACCGCTATCTTTAATTCCAACCAACACAGGGGGAATCTCCCCCTTTACCAAAGGGGGATGAACTCCAACCACTATCTTTAATTCCAAAGATACAGGGGGAATTTTATTTCTTTTCTATTAATATAACCCCATTAGCATCTGGTGTAAATGTTACTTTTCCATTAACAACAGTTGCTTCTGTACCTGTATAAGCATCTCTTAATACAGTACCGTCTGCAAAAACTGATGATACAGTAACTTCTGTTGCACTAGTAGCACCCAAAACACAGACAACTTTATCAGTGTTTCTAACTCTACTAAATGTGTAAGGAGTATCAGCAATTTTTGTATGTGTACCAGCACCAACTGCATTATGATTATTTCTAAACTTAGCAACTTTTTGCCAATGTACTAAAGTAGAATTTTTTGTACCACTTGCTTCTGTAAAATTAAAATCTGATCTTGTTCCTTGAAATGGGTCAGAGCCAGTATCACCAAATGATCTACCGTATTCATCACCATAAAATATTTGAACAGCTTTTGGATTCAATAACATCAAAGTACCAACTTTTTTCTGGTCAGCATCATTTCCTTTATAGAATAATGATGTATCGTGTGATGAAATATAGCTTAATGGGTTGTAAGTCATTCCAGCGTAACCACTGTAAGTGCCATCCATTCCACTATAACTTGTCATCCCATTATTTACAGTTGACTGGTAAGAAAAGTTAATAATTGAATCAAATCCATTATCATAATAATTACTTCTATCAGCACCATGTCCCCAAACCTCGCCTGTCATCCAAAAATCTTCTGTCCAATCAGCACCTGCTTTTGTTGGATTGTTTTGTCTCCATGTATTTAGAGCAGATACTGAAGTTTGTTTTAGTTGATTCCAAACTGATAGTTCAACATGTTTTGCTGTATCACATCTAAATCCATCAACACCATAAGTCTTTACCCAGTCAGAAAGCCATGTCACTAAATAATCTTTTGGTGCTGCGTTTGCTATTTCTACAACACTTGATTTACCTTGTGCTTTTTTAGTTTTTAATATCTCTGGTAAACCAACTCCTGTTGTAGAACCAGTAATAAAATCTGGAAGGTTATCAAGACATTTTGTTAAATCATCTCCGCCACCAGCAGTATAACCACCAACACCAGACCTAACCCAGCTTGCTCCCCACCATTTTGCCCAGCCAGTAACATCTGTATAATCAATTTTGCTATGATGACTATGCCATGTTTCGCCACTTGCTGGTGTCCATGTGTCTGTAATACTATTCAATTTACCAAAGCCAAATTCTGTCATATCTTTTAGAGTATTGTAGCCTGCATGGTTTAAAACAATATCAAATATAACTCTTACACCTTTAGAATGTGCTGTATCTATAAATGTACCGAGTTCTGTTTTTGTACCCATATTCGCATCAACTTCTGTATAATCTAATACATAATAGCCATGATAAGCATAGTGAGCAAAGTCTCCGCTACTTCCGCCACCACACCAGCCATGTATTTGCTCGTAAGGTGCAGTAATCCAAAGAACGTTTACTCCCAAGTCTGTAAAATAATTAGCATTCAATTTTTGTGTTAAACCAGCTAAGTCTCCTCCATGGAAAGTACCAATGTTTTTGCCAGTAGCATCAACTTTAACCCTTCCATAAGAGTTATCATTACCAGTATTTCCATTGTAGAATCTATCTGTCATAACAAAATATACAGTTGCATTATTCCAATCAAAAGCAGAAGGTAATGGCTCTGCTTTCCTTGTATAAACAAAGTCTTTTGTTGTAGTACCAGCAGTATTTGTTGCTAAAACTTTCAATGTAACAACATCTCCAACATTAGCAAAGTTTAACGTAACTGTGCTATCATTATTTATTGTTGCTCCCAAAGTTGCTGGGTCTGTCCCATTTACGGTATATTTAATCACTGTTGGACTTCTAGAAACAGAAATTTTAACATTTTCAGTTGCTGCATAAACATTACCAGCATTTGGTGTAACTGTAATTGTTGGTGGTTGTGGTGGGTCTGGATTTACATCTGTCCAAACACCATCTTTATACCAACCTTCTTTGTCTCTTGTCAAATTTCCTGTTTGTGGAGAAGAATCATTATTAAATATTATTGATGCACTTGTCCCACCTTCAATAGTGTAAAGATACCAACCATCGCCTTCATCTGTCATTGCAAGACCTGGCCAAGTTGTTTGTGGCTTTGTAGGAACAACATTCCAATAATGGATTTTTGGAGTCTTTGTCCATGTAGAAGGTCGTTTATAGTGAACAGTTAATCCTGTTGGTTTTGGAGCTTGTTTTACAACAAATGACACAGTAATTTCTTTTGGTGTTCCTTGAACATTTGGAGTAGAAGAAGTTATTGTAACCTTACCTGTATAAGAACCTGGCGTCATGTTAGTTGTATTTACTGTAACTGTAACAGATTTTTGTGTACTTGTAACAGCGGTTAAGCTTGTTGTATCAATATTTAACCAATTTATATCAGGAGATTGATCTTTTGTTACTGTTAAACCACAATCAAAAGTTCCACTACCAGTATTTGATATTGCAAATATCTGTTGTCCTGTTACATTTGCATCTAACTCGCCAAAATTTATAGTTGTTTTATCAACTGAGATTATAGGTTGTGTAACAACTACTTTATATATTTTGAATACATCTGATGGAACTGCAACTGTTGTAACTATTTTTAAGTAGTATTTTGTGTTTGCATCACAGTTTAGAGTATTATCTTGTCCCAAAGTTTGAATTGTGTTTAAATCACCTTTATAAACAATTGGGTTATAAGCATTTGTATCAATTTTATATTGACCTGCATCTGCAATGTTATCAATTTCAAAACCAAACCAGTTATTACCAGCAGCCAAAGAAACTGTATTGCCATCTTCACCAGCCAACAATCTTTTTGCTGTGATGAAAGATAAACCAGTACCTTGTTCGACTTGGATTGTTAAAACTAAATTAACAACACTAGAAGCCACACCATTCTTATAAGCCCTTGCTTTAATAGTAGTAGTTTTTGAAACAATTATTGGAGATGTATATTTAGTGCTTATAGCTGTTGGAGAAGTAGTTCCATCAAGAGTATAATATACTTCCGCACCAGTTGTTAAACAAGATATAGAAACTTGTTGTTCTACTGTGTATGTTCCAGATGCAATATTAAATTGTGGGTCTGCAACGGTTTCCAAAATTGTATATAATCCACTCGTAACACCAGAGTCAACATTTCCATCTTTAAAAGCAATTGCTTTTAGTTCTAATGTAGAATCAACAGAAACATCAACAGGTGAGTTTGCAATAATTCCAGAAGTTCTTGAAGGCATACTTCCATTTGTTGTATAACTAATCTTTGCACCAGTTGTATTTGTTTTAATAGTAACTTTTTGGGCAGAAGTGAAATTTCCTGCAACTGGACTAAATGTTGGATTTTCAACTGGAACAGCTTTTGTATATGTAATAGACGAAATCCCAGATGATGCTATCCCATCACCTACTGCAATAGCTTTTATAGTTGTCGTACTTGTAACTTTAAATGAGTTAGAATATTTTGTACTGCTTGTTGTAGGTGTTGACCCATCAAGAGTATAATAAACAGAAACCCCATTTGTAGAACAAGAAATAGCAACAGTGACTTCATTAACAAATATTTCACTTACTGGAGAAATCGATGGCATTTCTGCTTGTAAGGTAAACAATGCAGCAACACTACCAGAAGCAGAGTTACCATCTTTAAATCCTCTTGCTGTAATTGTTGCAGTCTTTAAAATTAATAACTGTCCCGAATAAACAGGGCTTGATTCTGTTGGAGTGCTTCCATCTGTTGTATATCTTATTGTTGCACCATCTGTTGGGCAGCTAATAGTTACTGATAAAGGAGGTGTATAAGTTCCACCTGATGGACTTATAACAGGAGATGACACTGGGGTTAAAACTATTTCGGCTGTTGTAGTTGCTATATCAGAGTCAAGATAGCCAGTTTTTTGAACTTTTGCCATTATAGTTGTAGTTTGGCTAATTGTAAACGAAGACGCATAAGATGCCCACGTAATCCCACCATCTAAAGAATATAAAATTGTAGATTGGAATGCGTTACTTGTAATTGTAATTGTACTACCATTTATTGTGATTGTAGGTTTATCAAGTTTTAAAGCAGTAGCAGCTTCATATAAAGAATATCCCGTTTCGGAGTTAGTAAAACCTGTCAGTACTCCAATAGCTTTAATAGCTACTGGACTTCCAGTTGATGTAACACTAAAAGTTCCAGTATATTTTGTAGAAGCAGTTGTTGGTTCTGCACCATTTGTTGTATAATAAATTATTGCGTTAGCAGTATCACAAGATATTGCAACTGTTACACTTCCACCAGTCGAATCAAATAAATTTCCAGAAGGTGGATTTATAATTGGTTTAGCCACTTGCATAGTATAAGTAGCTGATGTTTCTTGAGATTTTATTAGAGTAGTTCCATTGTATTCAGCCCATGCTTTTAAAGTAGATGTTTTATCAATAGTAACTGGTGTAGTGTAAGTAACTGCTGCATTACTATCAATTTGATACTTAATAGTTGCTTCTGTTGTTGAACAAGAAATTGTTACACTTAGATTATTATCATAAGTTCCAGTTGTTTTACTTAATACAGGAGTATTTATCGAAGTAATTGCACCGCCATTTGTTATAGTATAAATTGCAGTTGCAACATCAGAAGGATTAAAACCATCTTTATATGCTCTAACTTTTAAAGTTGTTGTTTTATTAAATTTTATTGGAGTAAGATACATAGAGCTTGACTCTGTTGGATCACTCCCATTTGTTGTATAATAAATTGCAGCCCCACCTACTAAAGATGCAACCTCAACATCTACCGAAGAATCATAAGTACCAGTAGGCTTAGAGAATGTTGGAGCTTCAATTTTTTCTTGTGCTGCGATAGTTACAGTATAAGTAGTAATATCTGAGTCTTTACTATCAGCTTTTGTTGCATAAGCACTAATAGTCGTTGTTTTAATAACAGTGAAAGGCATTTGATATTCAAGCCATGTTCTTCCACCATCTAAAGAGTAAAAAATTATAGTACCAGTTGGATTAGTTGAGCTAATTTGCACTAAACCATTAGTATCATTAACTACCGGAGCAGTCAATTTAGTTGTTGTTTGTCCACCAGTTACAATAAAACTTTTATATAATACTGTTTTTATATCAGAATATTCATAATTTGGTTGGTAAGCCAATGCTTTTACAGTAACATCTTTTGTAGAATCAAGATTAAATTTACCAATATATTGTTTTGATGCCCTCGTTGGACTTGATCCATCTGTTGTATAATATATAACAGCAGAAGGAGTATCACAAGCCATTTCGATACTTACTGATCCACCCAAAGATGTAAAAACCATACTTTGATCTGGAGGTGTTATTATTGGTGTTGATGCTTTCATAGTAAATGAAGCCAAACTCTCACCAGATTTTTCACCATTATATTCAGCCCACGCATAAACAGTACAGTTTTTGCTAATAGAAAAAGGACCTTTGTATTCTTCTGTTTTTGGTGATTCTACATTATTAACGATCTTATAGTATATTTTTGCACCAATTGAGGTAGAATAAATTTCAATACTCTGTGGTTTATTAAAAGTACCAGACGAAGGAGAAATAGTAGGAGTTTTTAATACAGAATCAAATATTTGAGTAGAAAAATCTGAAATTTCCCAACCTTCTTTATACGCGATTGCTTTTATACTTTTAGTTGTATAAATCTTAAATCCACCACCATAAACATTTGATGAAGTACTTGGAGTTTTCCCATCATCAGTATAATATATAACAGCACCATCTGTATTAGATGACATTTCTAATTCATACTTAGATGTGTCATATTTAAACAAAGGTTCTGAAACTTTCATCTTATATTCTGCTACTACAACAGAAGAAGGAGCAAACTTATCGTCAGTCACATCTTTAAATGCAATAGCCTTAATAAGTCTATATCTTGTGATAGGTATAGTTTCACCAATAAGATATGTAATACCGTTTGTTTTACTTGGATTTGTGCCATCATAAGTATATTTAATAACAACATTATTTTCTGTACTCATATTTTGAATAAATACATTAAAATCTGCTTTATAAGTACCGCTTCTATGCGAAAATTGTGGTTCTGCAATTGTTGTTTTTGTAAAAAAATTTGTTATTTTTTCTATCACATCTACTTTTGAAGCTTGAGAACAGCTTGACAAAAAAGAAATAAAAATCATACTTAGTAGAAAAAATAAAATAAACCATTTATTAATTTTTTTTATCATAAATTTTATCCTCCTATAAATCTTATTGTTGTATTAAAATCCAAATTAAACAGAATGGTTCTAATACTTCACCTGAAGGGTCTTTTGTATCCCAATAAGATTTAGCTAAGTTACCATCTTTTAATTTTGGCATTTTTAATGTTATTGTGTCTTCTGTTATAGTCATACTCTCAAACCATCCGTTAGTATGTCCAGTAACCACTTGAGTATCCCCTGTATATTCTACATAACCAATGCTTCTCGTGTTTGCTCTATCTGCACCAGTTGCGTCAATTGTATCCCCATTAGGATCATCTAAAGACACATTTGTTTTTGGAATACTTGATACTACCGTATAGTCCAATTTTGCACCCCATTGTTTTGGTCTTTGTGTAGCAATGGCAGCAAGTTTTGCTCCTTTTTTCAACTTAAAGAAATTTGATGATAGTGTATTCAATTTTATAATAACAGAATCTGTCGAGTTATCATAACTAACGTCTTTTCTTTCTTTATCCAAAAAACTAATGTCTTCAAGAATAGTTTTTATTTCAATTAATTTTTCAGTTGTATTTACAGTAGAAGTATCCAAAGCATAAGAAAAAACTTTGTTATTACCATACTGTTCTTCGTATTTTTTATATGCTGTTGTTATTTTTGTTTCGTATTCTACTGGTACACCAACTCTCTTTAAAGAAGGTAGAATATAACTTTCAAAAGAACTTGCACTAAATTTATAAATTGCCAAAGGTGTCTTTTTATATAATTTTGACCCACTATAAAATAATACAGAGTCATCTACTGTAACATCAGTCAATTTGCTCTTAGTACCGTATTTTGACTCAAAAAATTCTATCTGTCCATATTCAAAAATATTCCATGATGAAGGGTTGTCTGTTGTTGTATCATTTGTCCAAACCCTATCTTTTAAAGCCCCTACATTTGTCGAGCCTTTTATATGATAATTTGGTCTCCACTTTACAAAAGTAATCTCTGGAAGACTCCAAAAACTTGCAACAGTTTTATTTATCGTAACACCAGTAAAATCATCCTTATCTGATGTCGGGTCATTATAAACATTAATTCTGTCGTAAATAGTATTTTTGTCAGCCTCTTGACATCCCAAAAATATCATTGCAATAAAAAAACTAAATAACAGGAATTTAAATTTTAACTCCATTTTTATTTCTCCTTATATAAATATTTAAAAAAATTACAAATTGATCCCCCTCTGTCCCCCTTAGTAAGGGGGAGGTTTTAAGAGGGTGGCTATTATCCTTAAAAAATCTCCCCCTTAATAAGGGGGATGAACCCCAACCACCAAATCTCACTCCTAAAGATCAAGGGGGATTTTATTTCAAATACACCCCATCTTCGCCAATTTTACCACTACCATCCAATACATAAATTCTTGCATTACCTTTGCCAGAACAACTTGCTGTTAAGCTACCTCCAGTAACATTTATTGTATTGCCAGTAATTGCGTCTTTATATGTACCGTTTGGGATACCGCTAAATGTTGCATCACCAGAGATTGTAACGAGTGCAAAACTATCAACTGTTTGTCCATTGTTCATTTTGCCTACATATCTTCTTTTAAATGCCATTCCACCGCCGCTAACTCCGTCAGTAGAATATTGTCCCTTTTGTAAAGCAGGTACTAATCTTCTGATTTTATTTAGCCTTAAAATATGTTTTGCAAGTGGATGAGATAAAGTTGTTGCCATAGTTCCAGTTGCCCCTGTGTATGTTGCAAAGTCTGTAACAGATATAGTTCCTTCTATATTATCACCAAAATATGCTCTACCAGTTTGTGACATTGGAGCATTAGGACCAACATCTATCACTTTTCCTTTTTGAAATTCTATTTCGCTACCATAGAAAAGACAAGGGATTCCTCTAAATGTAAAGATCAATGCTAAATTTTCTGCCCAAGTATCTTGAGGAGGTGCAAATCTTTGGTTTTCTGGTGCATTATCTGGTGCGTAGTCGTGTGAGTCAATGTAAGTAACATTCCATGTTGCATCGTTGTAGTCGCTATCAAAAAATAAAGCAGTACCAAAAGCATCTCTTGCATTAGCAAAAGCCCAATGTAATGGAAAGTCTATTTGTTCTAAACCAGATGCCTTTGATCTATCTGGCGTATGGTATGTATTTCCATTTAACTTATGGTTATCTGTAACTGCTGGTGCAAAATTACTCTTATATGCTTCAAAATTAGCAGCTGACGAGTCTCTATTTTGCTCATAAGTTCCAGTTGTCCAAGTTTGATCTTCTTTCCATGTGTAGAATGATGGAGAAATTGCAGGTACACCTTCATTCCATCTACCTCTATATCTTGCACAAGTTTCACCAAAGGTATAAAAATTGTCCCCGCCTCTTTGTTTGAATGCTGGGATAAAGTAAGTGTTAAACATCAATCTTGGAATATGTTTTACTGTATCAATTCTAAAAGAATCAACTCCCATATCAATATATTTGTTGTAAGCATCGATTAAGTAATTAATTGTTGTTGGATTTTCTGTGTTTAGATCAACGCAATCACCAGCGATTTGTCCCATTTGTACAGCATAACTATTCCAGTCCAATGATTTGTAATGATGGTATTTAAACCATGTATCTTTTGTGTCTTCTTTCATTGCTGCAATTCGGGCTTGATATTGTAACCCTGGTAAAATTGTGTCATAATCTGCTGGTAATAAATTGTTAGTATCCATTTTTGTAACAGATGCTATTGTATCATTTAAACCAGTTGGAGCATTCCTCTTAAACAATGGAAATAAATTTTCTTCTCCAAAATTACCACTGTGATTTAAAACAATATCTTGAATTACTTTAATACCTTTTGCATGACAGGCATCAATAAATTTTTGATATGCTTCTTCAGCACTGCTATCTTGAGAAGTCTTGTATCTTGGGTCTATTTCTTTAAAGTTAATTGCATGATAACCATGATAATCATAACCACTACAATTTTTAACAGGTGGTGTAATCCAAATCGCACTAAAACCTAATGCTTTAATATAATCAAGTTTGTCTGCTAAACCTTTAAAGTCTCCTCTCCACGCTGGGTCTGTGTCTGGATTTTTGGCAACAGCATCATCCCAACAGTGAACATTTGTACTTGAGTCCCCATCATAAAATCTTGTTGTAATAGCAAAGTAAATTGATTCTTCTCTAAAGTCTGCTCTTGTGTTTGCACCTATTCTATAATAGAACATAGATTTTGTCTCATTACCATAAGCATCTTTAATTAAAAATTTTATTGTTGTTGTACTTGTAATGTTAATAACATTTCCTGCCATTCCACTACCTGTTGCATCGCCTGCTTTATAAACTTGCGATGCAGTCGTTGGGTCTGTCCCATCAGTTGTATAATAAGCAGTTGTTGTAGCACTTTTATTATCTTTAATTGTAAAAATTACATCTATTGGGGTCTCTGATGTAGTTACAGATACATTTGAAGAAACTGTTGGATATTCCAAATCAGCATTTACATCTATATTATAGTAAAACTCTACAATTTCTCCACTTTGATTCCACTCATTAACACCAAAAGTCTTTATTCTTTTCGGAGTTGTAACAACTATTGGAGCAGTATATATAGCGGAATTTTTTGTCGGTGTCGAATCATCAAGCGTATAATAAATGATGTCATTAACATTCGACCCAGTTAAAACAACTGATTGTTGAGTCAAATAAATACCCGGTGCTGGAGTTGCTTTAATTACTGGTATTTTTGGAGCATAAGGGTCAGTCTCTGTTTTAACACCAGTTTTACTAATCCAAATACTCTTTGTTGTAACAAAATCTTTTCCACCATCATTAATTTTATTGTTCCATGTTCCGTCATTAAATAAGAATGTCACAGTACTAATACCACTAAATTCTTTTTTATACCAACCAGTCCTATAATTTACCATATCCCCAGGTGTAGCACCCAAAACAGTAGTCTCCCATGTGTTATTAGAATCTTTATCAAACCAAATAAATGCCTTTGACCAAGCATCTGGTTTTTCAAAATACACAACAATTCCAGTAAATGGAGCTATAATTGTGTATGACTCTGACCCTATTTCTGAATTAGCATAACCAGTTTTTATACCAATTGTTTTAACTGTTTTGTTTCCTTCTGTTAATTTGAAAGGAGCAGTGTATTTTGTACTTGCTGTGGATGGTATATCTCCATTTATTGTATAATAAACTTCAGCACCAGCAGTTCCACAAACAATACTAAAATCTTTACTTGTATCATAAGACCCAGATGATGGTATAACAACTGGTATTGATACTTTCAACTGTTCTAAAGTATAAGTTTGGCTTATAACATCCGATGGATTTTTCACTCCATTTTTTGCTATTGCTTTAATTGTTATTGTAGAATTAACCGCTATTGCAGTAGAATATTTTGTGCTTGCAGTTGTAGGAGTTGTCCCATCTGTCGTATAGTAAATATCAGCACCAGTTTCGCTAGTTATAGCAACAGATACTGGAGCATTATAAGTTCCACCTATTGGATTAAATTGTGGTGATGAAGTTGTATTATTATCTGCAATTGTATAATTGTATTCTCCAATAACACTGTCAGTTAAACCACTTTTTATAGCCCATACCTTTAGTTTTATTGTAGAATTTGCAACACCTGTAATATTAATTTGGGTAGAATAATCCGCTGTTGCGTCAGTTCCAAGTTTATACTTAATTACAGAACCACTCGTTAGGCAACTTAAACTAACTTTAGTACTATCAGCAACTGTACCAGACATAACACTTGCTATAACAGGAGTTACTTTTATTTGTTTTGTAACTGATAGTGTAGAATTAATTATTTTATTTAATAAAATTTTATCTGTTGTAGTATCTGATAGATATGTAACAAACTCATTTTGTTTTATAGAATAATCTGAGTTTAACCCATAAGCCTTACCTTCAACTGTAAAAGTCCAATCTCCTGACAGTAAGTCAGTAATAACCACAGAATCACCAGATTTATTTACTTCCTTTATAATGTCTGGAAAACCAATCATTTTTGCAGTAATAACATATTTTACAATGCTCCCAGCTTGTCCCCCACTAACAGAATATCCAGAAGTATCATAAACAGTAAGTTTTGCACTACCAGATTCTTGCATTAAAGGTAGGGTTACTGTTGTCCCATCTTCTGTCAATGAAACATTTGCTATTCCTCTATAAATTATTTTTGCATCAGAGTTTTTTCCAAGTACCATGAGTTGAAAAGTCCCAATTGGAAGCACCACTTTTATAATGCCTGTTTGATTAGCAGCAACTTTGGTAACATTTTGACTATTAACAACTACTTCATAATCAGTAATAGTCCAATCTCTTGTTTGTTGTGGTAACACTATGGTTAGAGTACCATAGCCCTCACTTTGACTTTTGCTATAACTACTACTACTTTCTTGTGTACAAGAAAAACCAAAAATTACAGCAAAAACAAGTGAAACAAATAGGAATTTAAGTTTAAAAACTATTCTTAAATTCTTTTTCATTTCTTTCATAAATTTTCCTCCTAAATATAGACATAAATAATTACAATTTGAATAATTGTCATTATAATAAATAAAACAAATAACAATTTAATTGAGGCAATTTACTTTTTTATATTCTGTTTCACTTTTTATATATATTTAGACCTGTCAGGTCTCTTTTTATATGTGTCCCCTTTATAACAACCTTCCTCTTGCATTCTATCCATCCCCCCTTTTCTAAAGGAGGTGAACTCCAACCCACAAACTTTCTACCCACCACTCGAAGGAATCATTCCACCACAAAAAAACTACCACTAAGTCCAGACGCACTAACAGTATAATTACCACTTACTGGTTGTATTACAGTGTTTGTAAATGCTTCTGTAAGTTTTGTGCCACCAACGCTTGCTTGTGGTATATTTACATTTTCAGTTGTTGTGGATGTATTTAGTATGTAAATTATTTTTTCTGTATCATAAATTTTTAGGTCAGCATAGATAGTTGCTGTTCCTAAAAGATTTGTTCTTGCACCGTCCCATAAGGCTCTATGAGTGGCTCTATAATTCATCAATTGAGTAACATAATTTTTTAGATCAGTTTGGTTTGTGTCAAAATTTGTTATTTGACCGTTTGATCTTGACACATTATCATCATAAAATCCACTGTCACCTTTATTCTTAAAATTTGGCACTTCATCGCCTATTTCATCACCATAATAAATAGTAATTGGACCTGTGTAAGCTGCCATAAAACTAAACGCAGCCTTATGCCTTTTCCAGTAATCTGGGTTTTCTTTTCCATAACCAAGACTTGGAGATCGCTGTATCAGATCACCAAATCTAACTAAGTCATGATTAGTTAACATAAGATTTGGATGAGCAAAACTCGAATAATTACTATGAGTGTTATAACCTTGTACTAATTTTGATGCAGGTTGATTGTATGCACCAGATTGACCCAATTCTTCTTGAGTCGCCAAAACCTGAACTAAACTATACCTTAGTGGAAAGTCAAAACATGACTCAAGTCCTTTGTCACCTGCTGCATCATATCCCCATTTTTGTATATTTGTTTCACTATCCCAGATTTCGCCAACCATATAACCAAGTTTTCCCCATTCTTTACCAGCATTTTTTCTTTCAAGACATTTTGCATCAACTACTGTCCTTATATCTTGCCAGTAATTTTTATCCTGATTTCTTGTAGAAACCTGATAAGCTTGATCAAGCCTCCATCCATCAATTTCTAAAGTATCAATCCAATAAGTTGCTACTTCTTTATAGAAATCGAGACTACCCGGGTACGATACTGGGTCACTCCCACCCGAAGGAGTCTTACCAGTAGGTGAAGGTTTAACCCAACCTTTATGATGTCCAAAAACACCGTCCAAAAATACATATAAACCCTTTTGATGTGCTTTTTGTACCAATTCTTTTGCATCATCCAAAGAGCCAAATTTTGGATCAATTGTAAAATAATCCCTACAAAAATAGCCTGTTGCATCCAAAGCCCCCGTTCCATCTGAGTCAAATATCGGTGTGAGCCACAAAGCATTCACCCCAAGACTCTTTATATAATCCAAAGCATTTATAATACCTCTAATGTCGCCCTTATGATTACTCGGACCATAACCAGTATTGTAATCCCTGTATGGGTCTCCATCCTGAAAAGATTCTACCATAACTTGATAAAGTCTTAAATTATCAACATCGGTGGTCTGTGTAGAATCTACCTTTATAAATGTAAAATCCTTAAAAACTTCCCCAACATTATTAGTAGAATACATTTTTACAGTTTTAGAATCCCCTGCATTCATCCCACTGCCAATAGTAATAATCTGTCCATTTGTAAAATTAATCGCAGTACCACTTGTCTTTGGGTCTGTCCCATCGAGTGTATAACTACTACTTACAATATTTGTCCCTGTAACAATAAGTGTAACTGAAACTGTGGCAGATGAAAAATAACCACCCGCAGGATTTGTATTTAAAACTGGCACTTGTGGTGCTATGGGGTCAGAGAATAACTTAGAGCCAGTCTTTGTAATCCAAATAGTTTTTGTTGTAACAAAGTCTTTTCCACTATCATTAAGTTTATTATTCCAAGTTCCATCATTAAATAAGAATGTTATACTTGCTGTATTACTAACTTCTTTTTTATACCAACCAGTCCTATAATTTACCATGTCACCTGGTGTTACCCCAAGTGCAGTCGTTTCCCACACACCATTAGAATCTTTGTCAAACCAAATAAAAGCATTCGACCAAGAATCCGGCTTTTCAAAATATATAATGATCCCTGTAAACGGCTCTGTAATAGTATAACTACCTACTCCAACATCAGAGTCAAGGTAACCTTCTTTTACTGCAATAGCCTTAATTGTTTTGCTACCAGCAGTTAATTTAAAAGGAGCAGTATATAGAGTAGAATTTTTTGTTGGAGTCGCACCATCTATCGTATAATAAATCAAAGCCCCTGCAGTCCCTGAGCTTAAACTAAAATCCGTTGTTGTATCGTAACTGCCAGTTTGTGGCAAAATAACTGGTGTCGAAACTTTTGACATATTTATTGTATAAGTTTGACTTACAACGCCTGATGGGTCTTTTCCATCTGATTTTGCAATAGCCTTAATTATCGTTGTAGTATTTATTTGTATCGGAGTAGAATATTTTGTGTTGCCAATAGTTGGAGCCACCCCATCAACAGTATAATAAATCGACGCATTTATATCTGAACAAGATAAAGTTACCAATTGTGGCGAATTATATGTTCCACCAATAGGGCTAAACTGAGGCTCTGGAGTAACTGTATTTGCAATTATCTGATATGTTAATTTATTTATAATAGAAGATTCTAACCCATTTTTACTGCCAATGACTTTTATAGTAATAACATCCCCATTATTTCCTGCCAAACTAATTGGTGTAGTATAATCAGCAGTAGCGTCATTATTCTTTTGATATTTAATAGAAGATAATGGAGTATCGCAAGTTAAAACTAACGATGTCCCAGAAGAAACATTTCCAGAAGCAACTGATGCAATTACTGGCGTAACTTTGGTTTGAGTTGTAATACCAAAAATAAAATTTTGAACTTTACCAGTTACAATCGATTTAGTCATTGTATTCTTAAGATAAGTTGTATAAAAACCAGTCTGTTCTGTATAGTCATCATTAAGCGATTTAGCTTTACATTCTACCAAAAAGTCCCAATTTCCACCTGCAAGACCAGCAAATATTGCAGTATCACTAAAATTAGTTAATTCTTTAACAATACTATCAAAACCTAATCTATTTGCAGTAATTACTATTTTTTCGATAAACGCAGGCTTCCCACTCTGGATAGAATAAGCAGACTCATTATTGATAATGATTTTACAATTGCCAGATTCTTCCAAAAGAGGAATTGTGACACTTTCTGTTTGCAAGCTAAGATTAATTGAGGCATTGCCTTGATAAATTATATTTTCATTACTATCTTTCGCGATAACATTTATATTCCATAAACCAAGATCAAGATTCATACTTGTAGAATTTGATGTACAAACAGCAGTTTTAACTAAATCACCACTTTTCGCTTCAATCTCATATTTGGCAGGAGTCCAACCTCTAACACTTTCTAAATTTATCCTTAGTGTAGAATATTTTTTTTCGACTATGAGAGAAGGCACAGAACAAGAAAAAAACACTAAAACAAAAATCATCAAAAGCCAGATTTTTTTTAATATTTCCATTTTTTTTATCTTCTTTCTACAATTTAGAATATAACTTTTACATATAGCATTTTTTATACCATAATTAAATTTCACATCTTAATTTATGGCATAAAACAATTTATATAATTAATTTAGAATAATTAACTCGATAAAAAAAATCTGACTTTTAGATTTTTTTCTTTTTTTCAGAAAGTTTAAGTCTTAGAATCCATATTATGGAAATATCTACGGAAATATCTCACCTTTTATTATAATGTTTTTTTTATTTTTTTTGGTAAATTTTCTTATTTTATTAGAAATATTTGTAAAAATTTTAAGGTTGAATGCGAATAGGAAGCAGACTTCACTTGTTTTAAATCAACAAATTTGGGGACAGACTTCATTGTTTTGTTTCTTTTTCTACAAATTGCTTTATAGTATCGAAACTATCCTCTTCAGGAACATAAATTATCAACTTAATGTTATTATTATCTATTGATTGAAACGAAGTATGGTAAAAAAGCAACCTTCCAATATGAGGATGTTTTAATATTTTTATGTCGCTGGTATCGTCTTGAACTTTTTTATTACTCCACCATTTATTAAATTCTGGACTTTTTTGTTTTAATTCTTCCAGTAATTCTTTATTTTCATCCGATTCATCTTTTTGAGAATAAGCCATCCTAATACGAAAAACAGAAATTAATCTTTTAGCACTTTCTTCCCAATTTTCTATACATTCTTTCATTTTTGGATCAAGAAACATTCTTCTAAGAGCATTTCGTTCTTTTTTGGGTATTAAACCATAGTCTCCAAATAGTATGACTGCACATTTATTCCACGCCAGCGTATTAAAATTATTATCTATTATAAAAGCAGGATAATATAAAAAACTGTCTAGTATATTTCGATATATTGGATCGACTTTACTCTCTTTATTACTTGCCATAAGAGGAGTATGTTGCTTTGTAAGTAAAAAAATATATTTAGTTTCAGCATCGGTAAGTTTTAATGTCTTTGCTATCCTCTCCAGCGTATCAGTAGATACGCTAACCTCCCATCCTTGTTCTAGCCACGTATAAAGACTCAAACTAACACTTGAAAAGGTTGCAACTTCTTCTCTTTTTAAGCCCTTTACTCTCCGCCTAGAATCTACTTTGAGTCCATATATCTCAGGAGACAAGGATTCTCTTTTCATTTTAAAAAAATTTCCTAATTCTATTAATGTCCTATTTTTTTGCATAATATAGGTATCCTATTAAGTTTTTTACTACTATACTTTTTTATATTTTCAATTTTTTAAATATGCTTATATTACAAACATAATTTTTAAATAATTATATCACTAAAATCGGTTATTTAAAACTAAAAAAAAAAATAAATTAGAGGAGGAGATAAATCAATTGAAAAATAAAAGAAATGAAAGAAAATATATCATCATTTCTTTTAAAACTAATTAAACATTTTAATGGAGGGAATAATAAAAAATGGAAAATCAAGTTTTAGAAATCATAAAAAAACGACGTAGTACACGTATATTTTTAGACAAACCTATCGAAAATGAATCAATTCATACAATTATTGAAGCAGGATGTTATGCTCCGAGTGGTTATAATAGACAGCCTTGGTTTTTTGTCGTAATCAGTAATAAAGAAATACTCGATAAACTTAGTGTAGAAACAAAACAATCACTAAAGTTATCTAATAATGAACATCTACAAGAAGTAGGTAATAATCCAAATTTTCATGTATTCTATAATGCTCCAACTGCTATTTTGGTTTGCGGAGACGAATCCGACTCGCTTTATACCAGTCATTGTTCTGTTGCAACTCAAAATATGCTATTAGCAGCAGAAAGTTTATCAATAGGTTCTTGTTGGATTGGAGTCATTAATTCATTCTCTCTTGATAAAAACAATAAAAAGTTAATCGAAGAATATAAAGAAAAATTCAAAATTCCTAACAATTATAAAATAAGTCATGCCATTGCACTAGGATATAGAAAAAATGAAATTGCCAAAGCATCGCCAAGAAAAGAGAATGTTTATACAATTATAAAATAAATTGGGAGATTTAGTATGAAAAAGGTTGTTATTATATTTGGAAGTCCAAAAAAAAACAGTAATACTCATATTTTGATCGAAAAAGCACAACAAGGTTTGGCTAGTCAAAAGATTGAAAGTGAAGTTTTTTATCTTAATGATATGAGTATAAAAGGTTGTCAAGGGTGTTATTACTGTAAAAAAAATAATGTTGCAGAATGTGTAATAAAAGACGATATGCAAAAAATCTATAAGGCAATACAAGAATCTGATGGAATCATAGTGGCAACACCAATCTACTTTGGGGAAGTTACAGCACAAACGAAACTATGGTTGGATAGATTGTTTCCTTATATCGATATGAATGTTAATTCACTTATTCCAAAAGGTAAAAAAGCATCTTTTATATTTACCCAAAATCAACCTGTCCCTACTTTATTTGTAGAATATATCAATAATTTTAAAAATATGGTTGGATTTGTAGGTTTTGAGATAAAAGAAAGTTTGTTAGCTTATAACCTTGATAAAGATTATAAGCCTATGGTTAGCGAAAACCCAGATATTATGAATAAAGCGTATAATCTTGGTAAGAATTTATTCTTAGAATAAATAAACTGGGGAGACAGACCCGCTTGATTATTAATCCAAAAATTTTTGGGTCTGTCCCCACGGCTTTAACAAAAAAACAGAAAAATAGTAACAATTCTTTGCCTTAATTAAAAAATATTATTCTTGACATGCAAACTGCTATTTATTATTATAAATATGAAAACATTAACAGGATTAAAATCTAAATATTCCTAATTCATAAAAAATATGATTTGAATTTACTATAAATTTGCCACAAAGTTCACGAAGAATTAGAGAGTATTTCAATAAAAAAGATGATTTCTTTTCAATTTATTGGAGTTTTAATCAAATTTATCTCGTTTTTTGCATTTTATTCATGGTTTAAACTAATTATTGAGGTAATGTTATTCTGATTGCCATTTTAGAAACGATTGGATATTATACAATTTAACTTGTGACAATCCGTGTTATAAATTCAACTTGATAATTATTCAAATTTTTGAAATAATATGGTATAATAGAAATGCTTAGAAGTTAATAAATCATCAAAAGGATTATATTAATTGAAAATAAATGACTTAAACTTAGAAAATTGGAAAGAAAGTGATATTGATGTTGATTCTTTGTGGTTAATTAATGAAAGAGATAAAACTGGTAAGCACAAAAATATATATCATGGCAATTTTATTCCTCAAATACCATGTCAACTAATAAAAAGATATACAAAAGAAAACGAAGCGATTTTTGAACCATTTATGGGGAGTGGGACAACGCTATTTGAATGTGAAAAATTGAAACGAAAATATATTGGAGTTGATATAAATCCACAAATGATTAACTATGTAAATACTGCTATGAATGATAATTTATTCGATAGTAATTATTATATCGCACAATGTGACTCTTTAGATAAAAATCAAATAAATCTAAATATTACAAATGCAAAAAATAAATTAAAAATTGAGAATGTCCAATTTGTATTGATGCACCCTCCTTATATGGATATTGTTAAATTTACAGATAATAAGAATGATTTATCTCAAATTGATAACATGCAAGAATTTATTGACCAATTTAAGCTTGTTTGTGATAATTCTTTAATATATCTCGAAAAAAATAGGTATTTTGCAATAGTTTTAGGCGATGTATATAAAAATAGCGAGGTATTACCATTAGGTTTTTATTGTATGGATATGATAAAAAGAAACTTTAATGTAAAATTAAAAGGAATAATAGTAAAAAACATTGAAGGCAATCGTGGCAAATTAGGTCAACAAGGTATTTGGAAATATAGAGCTTTGAAAAGTGATTATTTTATATTTAAACATGAATATATTTTTGTATTTAAAAAGGAATTTTAAAATGAATCCATTTAAAAAAGATACAACTTCATATTATGATTTTGAAATAATGAGTGATTTAAAATGGCATTGTACTAAATGTGAACTCAAATCTGGACAAGCCAAAACATGGCAGGTTTGGAGACAAAACGGAATTCAGCTTGATGTAGACGAAAAAGCTAATTATTATAAAACTATATTTTGTAATAAATGTCAAAATAACACAATACATCGAAAACTAAAATCTTTAGAAATATTGGAAGATACAAAATCAAGAGCAGGAATTCCTCCAGAACTTTCTAAAAAGGTCAAATTTGTATATAAAAACGAAGAAGCAATGTTATTGCGAGAAATGCCACCAAAGGAACTCGAAGTAGACCATAAATTTCCACAAGTTAGATGGAATACAGACGAAAAAGAAAATTCCCCAAATATGACTGAAGATGAAATAAAATCTAAATTTATTCTACTTACTAGAAGTAATAATTTATTAAAATCAAGATATTGCGAAAAATGCGTAAAAACAAATATTAGAGGTAATTTTCCTGGTATTTATTTTTGGTATAAAGGAACTGAAAAATGGCAAACTGATAAACACGATGAAAAAGGATGTATTGGCTGTTTTTGGTATGACCCCTATAAATGGAGAGAAGAATTAAATAAAATAGTAAACAAATTAAGAAGTTAATAAAATACTTGTATTGTGTTAATAAAATACTTGACTTGTTTTCAAAAAAGGATTATATTAATTATGAAATTAGATAAATTTAAGATAAGGGAACTTATGGCAAAAAAGCAGATTGAATCTCAAAGTGAATTAGCAAAAATGCTTGGCATATCAAAAAATCAGTTATCCAATCTATTATCTGATAAATTTGAACCAATAAAGAGTAATGTAGTAGAACTTGCTAATTTCTTTGGTATTAGTCCACTTGACATAATTAAAGATGATAATGAGGAGAAAAAAGATGGAAACGATTAAAATTCCTATGTATTTTATCAATAAGATTGAATTATATAAAAGTAACATAGAATTAATCAATTTTGTTAATAATATGATTTCTGAAAAAATGGATCTTGAAAATAAATTATCTTTTGTTGAAAACACTCAACAGGCAATTGATTTTTTAAACAACAAAAATTTTAATGTAGAATTATTTTTTATTCCTTTTTCAAGAGAAACAATTTTAGATAGTTTGGAGAATAAATGAATTATATAGGTTCAAAATATAAATTATCAACTTTTCTTAAAGAAACAATTTATAACGTGGTTGGAAAAAACTTATCACAAAAAACATTCTGTGATATTTTTGCTGGTACAGGGATTGTGGGAAGAGTTTTTAAAAAAGAAGTTAAAAAAGTCATAAGTAATGATTTTGAATATTATAGTTATGTTTTAAACAAAAATTACATTGAAAATCATGAAACAATGGATTATAAAAAATTTTTAGAAGAATTGAATAACTTAGAGTTAAGAGATGATGGGTTTATTTATAAAAATTATTGTATGGGTAGTGGAAGTGAAAGACAATATTTTAGTGATGATAATGGAAAAAAAATAGATACAATACGATTAAAAATAAACGAATGGTTAAAAAATAATGTGATTGAGGATAAAATGTATTACTTTTTATTAGCTTCATTAATAGAAAGTGCTGATAAGGTTGCAAATACAGCATCTGTTTACGGTGCTTTTTTAAAAAAAATTAAAGCAACAGCAAGTAAACAACTAATTTTAGAGCCTGCTTTATTTGAAATAAATGATAATTGTCATGATGTTTATAATGAAGATAGTAATATCCTGATAAAAAAAATTGAGGGAGATATATTGTATCTTGACCCTCCGTATAATGAAAGACAATATGGAGCAAATTATCATATTCTTAATACTATTGCAAAATATGACATTTTTACCCCTAATGGTAAAACTGGTTTACGAAATTACAATCGTTCCCTATACTGCAGAAAACAAGATGTTAGTAATAATTTTGAAGAATTAATAAAAAATGCAAAGTTTCAATATATTTTTTTAAGTTATAATAATGAAGGATTGATGAAAGAAGAAGAAATAAAATTAATTATGCAAAAATATGGTAAATATGACTTAATTAAGACTCAATATCAAAGATTTAAGGCTGATAAGACAGAAAATCGTAATCATAAAGCGAATAGTACTTATGAGTATTTACATATTCTTGAAAAAATAGGATAAAAAAATTTAATCAATCTCTATAACAAAGAGTTTTTAGTTTGTCAAAAATCATGAAATCCAATTACTTTAATATCAAGTAATTATACAATTTAACCTGTGACAATCTGATTAATCTGTGTTATAAAAAGGTGTAGAAATTGAAATTATTAAATTTGTCACTTAGGGTAGAATATAATGATGAAAAGATATTACATACAATTAAAAAAAAATCAGAAAATGAGTTTATTAGAAACCATTTGCACTCATTTAAAATTAGATGAAAACGCTTCTAAAAAACTAATAATACAAGGAAGTGTTTGGCATAATAATAAAAGAATTAAAGATCATAATTTAATCATTGATGATACTTTTTTATTGCAGATTTTTCAACCAGAGTTTCCAATAAAAGAATATTCTATGAATAAACAAAATATCAAATACGAGGATGAACATTTAATAATTATAAATAAAGAGGCTGGAGTTAATACTTGCCCTTCCCCTTTTTCTGATACTGATTGCCTTTCTTACGGTGTGCAAAAATATTTTGACGAAAAGAAAATAGATTATCAAGTTTTTACAATCAATAGACTCGACAAACCTACAAAAGGCTTAGTTTTTTTTGCAAAAAATAAAAAAGTAGAAACTTTGCTACACCAAATGTTTAAAGAAAGAGATGTAAAAAAATTATATCTTGCGATTACTCCAAAATTCGACCTAAAACAAGAAACTTTTTTTATTAGAGATTTTTTGGAATGGAAAGGCAAGTCTCAAGATGCTATAAGTTACATTAAGTTCACAAAAGAAAAAAATGATTTATTTTATTTTACTGTTTATCCAAAGACTGGACGAACACATCAGATAAGAAAACATTTTCAAAAATATTTAATTCCTTTAATTGGGGACGCTACTTATGGAAATTATTCTAACAAAGACGAATTAGGACTTACTTGTTTTTATTATAGATTTAAACATCCTGTTACAAATAAAAAAATGGAAATAAAATTTCTTGATGAATGTAAATAAGAGTATCAAATCCTAAATTTGGTGATTTGTATATATAATAATCAGAATTTCGATCTAATAAAAAAAATAATTTTTTTAAATTTATTGAAGCGGTATTATTCTGATTGCCCTTTTAAAAACGATTGGGTATAAATAACAATATTGAATAACTGATCATAATATATAAATATTTTATTTCCTTTCAATAACTACATATATTTGTTATTTATTTTATAAGCTTCTTCCAACATTAAAAGTTTTTAGAATATCTTCTTTTTCAATTGCAACCATTTCACTATATAAAGATATTGGTTTTTTTTCAGTTTTAATTGAATCTATTATTGCTAATGAAGCCAACTTTCCAGATATTAAAGCTGATGATATACCTTCTCCTAAACTAGAAAGAAATCCAGAACTTTCTCCTATTAACAAGAAGTTATCTCTTCCAAAATAAAATCTGGAGTCATAAACACTTGTATCACTTAAGCAAATTTCTTTCCTTATAAGATTTGTTAATTCTAAATTAAATTTTTCTTTCAACTTATTTTTAACTTGTTCAAAATAATTATTATCTTTTAAATTTTTAATATGAATTGATACACCAATATAAATTAATCCATCCTTTACACAAAAACAGGAAAACATATCAGTATATTTTTTTCCTAAGAGATAATAATAATATTTTTTTTCAATATTACTATTTCCTTCATAAATAAATTGTTTATAACCTATGACAGTATTAATATTAATAGAATTATCTAATAATCTTCGAGTTGTCCCTACTCCGCCACATGCTCCAACAAGGTAATTACAGGTAACATAATTATCTTTATCATTATTTCTATACTTGATTTTTATATATCCTTCTTCTTCAATAAAAGAAATAAAAAAACTATTTTCACGTAACTCTACTTTTGATTCATTAATTAGCCAATAATCAAATAAATGTCTTTTTACACTTACCCATTCATTTTTGTCAATATCAAAGAATGAATTTCCAGTCTTTGACATCTTTAATGTTACAGATTTAGGATTAGATAAAATATTTTCTGGAATATCTCCAAAATTAGTCTTTAAGAAATCAACAGAACGTTTTGACAACAATCCACCGCAACACTTATACCTAGGCAACGTCCTCTTTTCTATAATAAGCGTTTTAACTCCATTCTCCACAAGATGTTTTGCACAACTCGCACCAGCAGGACCTGCACCTATTATTATAACATCGTAATCTGTTTGCATAATTATTTCTCCTAAATATACTTAGTTAATTTAACTTTCATAATAAACAATTATTGTTGAAATTTCAAATTTTATCAACTATGAAATATCCAATCGGTTGGTATAAAAAAAAATTCAAATTTATATTGACATTTTGATAGGTTTTAAAATACAATAGTAATTAAGATTATTTGAAAGTTTTTTATGCCAGTATATTAATAATTTGCACACCAAATTAATATATTTGCATTGACTATTTTTTTACAATGGATTAAATTAATAGAAGCCTATCAACCAGCGTGATAAGCTTTCTAATCTTTCCATTGTGAGAATAGCAAAGCAGGTGTGACCGTTGGTTGCATAGGCATTATTCTTATCACAATGGAGTGTCGTATGGAAGAAGAAAGAAGTTTGGCTGACATCGAAAGTCAATTTATTCAAAAACAACATTACTTAAAAGTTGTTGGTGAATTATTGCTTTTGTGTGAAGAACCCCCAAAAGATATTCAATCAATTGGGTCTTTGATTTATGGCTTGTCTTCTCAAACAGAGGACTTGTTTTTACAATGTCTTGATTTCGCAATAAAAAACAGGACAGTGTAAACTAATTAATTTAGAGCAGAGTAACGGCACTCTGATTTAAAAAATAATTTATAGAACAAAAATTAATATTTTATTGACAAATACGACACTTGGTATTATATATACAAATAAGTTTTTAATTATCCTAATTTAAAATATAGAAAAGATGTTTTTAAATTTCTTGTTTAAGGCAAAAAAATATGAGTGACAATAGTAAACCAAAAATGGAATTAACCGACATTAATTTTAAAAGAGCTGCGATAAATATATCTCATTCTATCATTGACAAAATAGAAATGACAAAAACTCCAGAAGAACTCGAAAAACAAATGGAATACGCATCAAATGATTTTTTGAGACTTCTTGAAAACTACAAGATAGAAAAAAGTAAGTAACGGAGTCACTACTTGGACAATAAAGAATATTATTCTACCCAAACGAAATTGGCAGTCGCTAATTTTGGGAAAGACTCTCTTCCTCCAGAACTTATTATTTCTTACGCACAAGTAAAAAAAGCCTGCATTATGGCTATCCAAGAATACGAAAAAAGATTCAACATTGAAATATATAATTGTATAATAAAAGCTATTGACTTAATAATCGAAGGCAAATATAACGATCAGTTTGTCCTACCATTAGAACAAGGCGGAGCTGGGACAAGCTTAAATTTTAACTTTAACGAAGTAATCGCAAACCTTTCCAAAGAAATTTATCTTGAGACATTCCACAATGAAGCAAAAATTGATCCTATTGATGATATAAATAGATTCCAATCAACTAACGATACATTCCCAACAGCAGTTACGGTTTTGTTGCTTCGTAAATTAATGAAACTTGAAATGCTTGTTATAGATTTGCAAGAGATTCTAATCAAAAAAGAATCTGAGTACGAAAATATAATCATTACTGGTCGCACAGAGATGCAAGACGCTCTTCCTATTACTTTGGGACAAGTTTTTGCATCGTGGGCAGGAAGCATCGAGCGTGATAGATGGAGGCTTAATAAACTCAAAGAGCGAGTACGAACTATTCCACTTGGAGGGACAGCGATTGGCACTTGTTTTTTTGCACCAAAAGAATATGTTTTTTTTGCAGAAAAGCACTTACGAAATATAACTAACCTTTCCATATCAAGAAGCCAAAATTTAACAGATGAAATCGCTAACCTTGATAAATTGTCAGAACTTGCAAATGGAGTTAGCCTTGTGGCAGAAAATTTATTTAAAATCACAGGAGATCTATTGTTATACACTTCAAGTTTTGTAGGCGAACTCATTCATCCAAATCTACAATATGGCTCAACAATAATGGCAGCAAAAACAAATCCAGTCATTTTGGAATATGTTAGGGGCTTGTCAATAGATATTCAATTTGAATGTAAAAAAATTTCTTGTTATACTCAAAATGGACAGTTACAACTAAATCCTTACTTGCCATTTGTTGTAAAATCTTTTTTGCATGCTTTTGATAGTACAGAAAAAGCTATTACTTCATTTATAAATAAATTCATAAAACTCTTAGAAATTAATCCAAAAAAGATAGAAAATAATTTCTTAAACTCAAAAGCTTTATTAAATTCATTAATACCAATTTTTGGGTATAATAAAGTCAAAGAATTACAAAGTGTTTTTGAGAAAGAAAAACCATCATCACTTGACGAGCTAAAAAATATAATAATTAAAGAAACTGAGGCAGATAAAACACTCATTGATTCGTATTTTGACCCAATTAATTTAACTTCATTCTTTAAAAAGAGGTAATTATGTCTTCGTTACAAAATACTCCACTCTCAGAACAGTTACGAATAGTCTTATTTGGACTAAGAAACTCTGGTAAATCATATCTAATGAACAATATTTTTGAAAAAGAAGTTTCGATTGTATCCGATAACGCAGGGACTACTACAGACCCAGTAACTCGCAGTATGGAAATGGGGATTTTGGGACCTGTTTCAATTACTGATACTGCTGGACTTGACGATATTGGCGAACTTGGGGCTTTGCGTATCCGAAAAAGCGTTGATAGATTGAGCGTTTGTGATATTTCTATATTTGTAACTCGAGCTGACCTTCCACCTAAAGAAGAAGAAAAAAAACTATTTTACGAAATTGCAGAAAAGAATAAAGTTGTTGTTTTTGCACTAACTTTTGCAGACAACTCAATAAACGAAGAAAAAATTAATTGGGTTGGCAATTATCCAAAAGTCTTAATCGATAATGTTGGCAAAAAAGGGCTTGATGAACTAAAAAAAACATTGATAAGCCTTTCTGACAAACTCGAATATGAAATTACCCCAGTTGAAGGACTTGTTAGTGAGAATGACTTTGTGATTTTAGTTACACCTATTGATCTTGCAGCTCCTAAGGGACGGTTAATTTTGCCGCAAGTAGAAACAATTAGAGACTTATTAGATAGAGATTGCGGGATTTTGATAGTAAAAGAACGAGAATTAAAGTATTTTTATGATTCTCTCAAAATTAAGCCAAAACTTGTAATAACTGATAGTCAGGCATTTAGTAAAGTTGCTGCTGATATTCCAGACGATCAGATGCTTACATCGTTTTCGATATTATTCGCTCGCAAAAAAGGGGACTTGTCGTATTTTGTTGAAGGCATAAAAAAATTAAAAAGCGTTCCTCCTGACTCAAAAGTTTTAGTTCTTGAGTCTTGCTCGCATCACAAACAGGCTGATGATATTGGCACTGTAAAAATTCCACGATTATTTAAACAACTCGTTCAATCAAAGGTAGAATTTGAGTTTGCTCATAACATTCCAGACGAAAAAAAATTAAAAGAATACTTCCTAACTATAAACTGTGCTGGTTGCATGGTCTCAAAAAATCGTATGAAACGAAGACTTGAGGCGTTAAAAGAAAATAATGTCTATTCTATAAACTACGGGTTATTTTTAGCATGGGTCAACGGCTTACTCCCAAGAGCATTAGAGCCATTTCCATTGGAGTATGAGTTGTATAATAGGGATTAGTATTTTTTATTTTACAAATTTTTAAAAATGCTTTCCAAAAAAACAGTTGAAAAATCAATCTTTTTCTATTATATTAACTAATGTGAGGGTTAAAAATGGCAGCAAAATATATAAATCCATATACAGACTTTGGTTTTAAAAAACTCTTTGGTGAAGAAGGAAATAAAGATTTATTAATTGATTTTTTAAATGAAATACTTCCAGAAGAACATAAAATTGCTGAGTTAACTTTTAAACCAACAGAAAAACTTGGAAATATCAATAGTGACAGAAAAGCAATTTACGATATTTACTGCGAAAATAAAACTGGACAGAAGTTTATCGTTGAGATGCAAAAAGCTAAACTAAATTTCTTTAAAGACCGTACAGTTTTTTACTCGACCTTTCCATTGCAAGAGCAAGCAGAAAAAGGGGAATGGGATTACAATTTAAAACCTGTTTATTGCATTGCTTTATTGGACTTTAAGTTTGATAATAAGAATAATAATGATTATATAAATAAAATTCAACTAAAAAACCAGTATTGCGAGGTATTTTACGATAAATTGACATACATATTTATCGAAATGCCACTATTCAATAAAAAAGAAGACGAATTAACAACACATTTTGAAAAATGGCTTTATTTTTTAAAAAAACTTGAAGATTTTAACGAAATCCCTAATATATTAAATGAACCTATATTTAAAAAAGGTTTTGAAGTTGCAAAAATTGCCAATTTTAATAGTGATGAAATGTTTGATTATCAACAAAGTCTAAAAATCTATCGTGATTTAAAAGGCGTTATAGATACATCGTTTCAGGATGGGGTAAAGTTAGGAATAGAGAAAGGCGAAATACTAAAGCAACAAAAAACCTTAATCCGTTTATTATCAAAGAAATTTGGTATAACAGAAGATGAAAAACAATTAATCGAAAAGTATTTTGATGGTGCAAAACTCGATAAAGCTTTAGATGAAATTCTTTTTACTGATAGTAAGATAAAAATATTGGATTGGTTAAAATAATATTTGTGATTTTACTAAAAGAGGTATTATATTAACTAATAAAGGAAATTCGATTATCAATAAAAGATATAGAAAAATTGTAGATTTATTCTTATTCTAAAAAAAATATTAGAAAAGTTGAGGGATGATGTATAAAATTGGTTTGAAATTATGGTCTATAAATAAGCAGTATGTAGAAGAAGCGATAAAATTATATGAAACAAATTTTATTCAATATGTAGAACTTTATGTAATACCAGATTCTTATAAAGAAACTGTCACGTATTGGGAAAACTTAAATATCCCATATATAATACACGCACCACATTTTAGTCATGGGTTAAATTTTGCCAAAAAAGAACAACTTGCAAAAAATATCACTTTTGCAAATGAGGCACTTAAATACGCAGATTCTTTAAAATCAGAAATTATAATTTTTCATCCTGGAGTCGAAGGGCATATAGAAGAAACAACGCGTCAATTAAAAATTATAAATGATAGTCGTATAGTTATAGAAAACAAACCTTATTATAGTTTAGATGGAAAGTTTATATGTGTTGGATATTCTAAAGAAGAAATTGAATTTGTAACAAAAAATGCAAAAATCGGGTTTTGTCTGGATATTGGGCATGCAATTTGTGCTGCCAATTCAAAAAAAATAAAACCTTTCTATTTTTTAGAAGAATTTATAAAATTAAACCCAAAAATGTATCATCTAACGGATGGAGATTTTGATGGAGTCTATGACAAACATCTACATTTTGGGAATGGAAGTTTTCCAATTAAACAAATTTTAAAACTAATCCCTCCTGATAGCCTTATAACAAATGAAGCAAAAAAAGATTCTAATGATAATCTTTTAGATTTTGTTAAGGATATTGATAAATTTAGAGAATATTTATAAAATTTTTTAAAAAAATAGTTGAATAGAATGAATAAATCAGTTCATATATTAGTTAATTTTTATAAATGAAATTTTTTTACCACAAAAAAATATCTATAAAACTACCTTTTTAAATTAAATCCTCATGTTCTTTTTGCGATCAGTATAATTTTTTGGCTAATTACTTCCAGTATAAAGATATTTATTGTTTTCTGGTAAAACACAGTGCCATGCAGCACCTAAAGCCACAGCGTCATCACCTAATATTGATTTTAAAAGAGGAATTCCTTTTGCTCCATCAGCGATTGAATAATTAACCATATATTCTTTAATAATAGGAATTAATAGATCCCCGATCTCTTCGATAAGTCCACCACCAAGAATAATAGCCTCAATACCTATTAAATTTATAAGATTTGCAGCAGCTATTCCAATAGCGGTTGCAGAACGAGTTAATGCTCTAACAACAACCTTATCATTTTTCACAAAGCATTTATTTAATGCAGAAGAACCAACAGACCTTCGCCAGTCTGGACTTATTTCATTTAACATAGTTTTCTCGCCTTTTTTATCAACGAGTTTTTTCATATAATTTATAATGCCGACCTTACCTGCAATGGCTTCAAGACAACCTCTTCTACCACAATTACATTGAGGTCCACCAAGTTTTACTATCATGTGACCAACTTCTCCTGCAGTATGATTTACACCCCTCATAATCTTTCCATCAACAACATAACCACCACCAATACCAGTACCAACAAACATCCCGTAAATATGTTTATAATTTCTACCCACACCGAGAGAATATTCACCAAAAACACCCATATTTACATCATTATCTATAAAAAAAGGCTTTCTTAGTTTTTCGTACATTATTTTTGATAATTCTAAGTTTTTCCACCCAAGATTTGGAGCATAAAGCAGTATTCCTTTATTTACATCAACAGCAGAAGGAACTGCCATACCAATAGCCTCTATATCCTTTTCTTGTAAAGAAGCATTTTTAACGGCATTCTTGTAACATTCAATTATTTTATCTATTACAGGCTCTAATCCATTTTCTTGATTTGTTTTAACCTTTTCTCTGCTTAAAATTGTCCCTCTCTCATCTATAACGATAGAATAAATTTTTGTGCCTCCAAGATCAATTCCGCCATAATATTTCATTGCTCACTCCAAAATTTTTATGTAACTGCCGACTATGCCAGCTGATTAATTATTCTCTAAGAGAAATTAACGACAAAAGAAGTTTATATTTTTAGTAATTATATCATAAAATAATTAATTCTTTGTTAAAAAATCTAAAATTTATTTTTATTTATAAAATTTATATCTATAACCTATTTTAATAAAAAAAAAAATTTAATTCAAAGAAGAACCGAAATTTACAAAGATTTGATTGAAAAATGAGTTTGGGTTTGTCCCCAAGTGACAGAGCTATACTTTTTACTATGGGTTATCTAGAAAATTATATAAGCATATCTAAAAAAACCAAAAACCTCGTTAACAACGAGGTTTTTAGTATTTGTTCATAAAGTATTAAAAATTTAAAAAATATAAAAAAGGAGTTGGATGGGCAATCCAAATTCTTCTTTAGTGTTTCTATTTAAAAAGAATATATATTATTTTAAATAACTTGTCAATAATTATTTTAAAAAAAGAATAAATTTTTACAACTTTTTTATTCTTTTATCAAAGATTAAATAATTAATATAGAGTTCAAAAACAATAATTTATCAGGATATAGAAGTTTTGATAATAATTTATTTCTAATTATAGTTGGTTAAAAAATGGGTTTGGGTTTGTTTTGTGAGAATGTTGTTAGTTATTAAATTTTGTCATATTTATTTACAAAATCAAGGCTCTTTTGACAAATTAAGTCTTTATCATAATCCATAGTTGCTACATGGTAAGAATTTGTAAGCCAAATTAATTCTTTTTCTTTTGATGAAACTTTTTTATAAGTATATGTAGCATTATAACAAGGTATAACATGGTCTTCTTTTGACTTAAAAATTATTATTGGTTGGTTTACCTTAGAGATATTTTTTCTACCGACTTCTAATGTTTTTAGAAATTGATAAACACCTTTTATTGGTATAGCCTCATAACAAATTTCTTTTTCATTGGGGTCTTTTATATCAGAGCCAATGCCAGTTGTCGTTCTAACAAAATTCTTTAAAAATGGTACAAAAAAGAATTTTGGATGTTTAAGTATTAAGGCATTATTTATTAAAATTATTCCTTTTATATCAGGATATTTTGAGGTTAAGTATAATGCTAATGCACCGCCCATAGAAAGCCCAACGACAAAAACTGTCTCTACTCTCTTTTTTAGAATATCTAAAGCCTTCTCAACATCATTTATCCAATCAGTATGTAAAGTTTTTTCCAAGTCTTGCCAGTTAGTCCCATGCCCTGTTAGCCTTGGGCATTCAACATTAAAACCTTGTTTTGCAAAAAATTTTGCGAGGTAAACAATACTTCCTGTCGCACCACTAAACCCTTGTATAGCCAAAATACCAATTTTAGATTGAGTTTCACAACTAAATGATTCAGAGCCTTTAATTAATTCCATTGTTATTCCTTGTACTGATTTTTAAAATTTCACACGGAGGCACAGAGAACACCGAGTTAAGAAGGAAAAAATTCTCCAAAACTCTTTTTCTCTGTGTCTTTGTGTTCTTTAAGAGATTTATTAAAACTTATTTTTGCAAATCCATGATTTTATTTACTCTTTTTTCGTGTCTTCCACCTTCAAACTGTGATTGCAAAAAACTTTTAACAATACTTTTGGCTAATTCTGCACCTATCGTTCTTCCGCCAAGAGCCAAAACATTTGCGTTATTATGTCTTTTTGCCATGCTCGCAGAATATTCTTCAGAACATAAAGCACATCTAATCCCATCGATTTTATTTGCAGCAATTGATATGCCAATGCCTGTTCCACAAATTAAAATGCCTATCGCATTATTCTTTAAAACATCAGAACAAACATCTTTTGCAATATCTGGATAATCAACAGAATCTTTTGAATAACACCCTTTGTCAATAATTTCTTCTTTTAATTCGTTTTTTATGTATTGCAAAACCTCATTTTTTAATTCTAAACCGCCATGATCACTTCCAATAAAAATCATTTTTTCTCCTAATTTTTTTATGTTGAATAAAACATTTAATAATGATTTTAATTTAATTTAATAAAAAGTCAATTAGATTTTATCAATCATTCAAATTTAGATTTAATAAGATAAATTTTATATGTCAATAAGTTAATTCTATAAAGAGGTTATTTTTTACAAAAAGACAAAAAACCTCGTCAACAACGAGGTTTTTTGCGTTTATAAAGTATTTAAGTATTAAAAGTACAAAAAAGGGGATGGACGGGCAATCCAAATTCCTCTTTAGTGTTTCTATTTAAAAAGAATATATATTATTTTAAATGATTTGTCAATAGTTGTTTTAAAAAAAAAATAAAAAATCATATATTTTTTTCTTGAACTAAATAAAAAATAAATATATAATGGTATTTTTGGCGAATATTCTAATAAATAGAGGTGTTTTTTTGAAAAAAATATTTTTTTTTCTGAATTTAATAATAGGGATTTCAGTTCTATATTCTCAAAGTATATTAAAAAATGATTTGGATCTACTTAAAATTAATGGCAAAGTAAAAGAATGGCATACTTTAGAATATAAATACAATGAAAAAACTAAAAAATTTGATAAAATTGAAAACTTTTCGATAAAAAAATATGATAAATTTAGAAATTTAATTGAATTAGAGCGTTATTATGAAGATAATAATGGAAAAAATAAATATAGCTTATCAAAATATCAATATGTAGATAATAAATTAATGAAAATATCTTGTTATAATGAAGAAAGTGTATTATTTGGATATTATGTTTATTTATATGAAAATGATAAACTTGTAGAAGAAGATAATTATGATATAGAGAATAAACTAATAGGGAAAAAAATATATTTGTATAATTATAATAATTATGATTTATATCTAAAGAAATATGATAAAAATAACAATTTAACAAGTGAAAGTTTTTATAAAATAGATTCGTATGGGAATGATATTGAAATCCTAACTAAATATGATAATGATACTTATAAAAGTATTTTTAAATACAACAAAAATGGAATGTTAATAGAGAGGAAAAATACTTATAAAAAAAATACTGATGGATTTTCTTTTTATTATGATATTTTTAATAGAAAAATAATTACTCATTTTTATATAAAAGACAAATTAGATTCTACTGGATATAGCTTTTATTTTCACAAAAAATGTTTTCATATTGTTTATAACTCTGATTTAATATTACGACTTGTTAATAAATATTTTTATGACGACCAAAATAATCGAATAAGATGGGAACAATATGAATATGATAATAATAAATCTGAAATGAAATTATATAAATTAGAAGAGAATAAATTTTTCTATTATGAATAAAAATCACACCAAATTTAAAATCCCTGCCTCAAGGTGGTAGTTTTTTTCTGTCATTTTTGCAATTTGTTGGGAGTGGGTTACCATAATAAGAGCGTGTTTTTCTTTTTGGGTGATAGAAAAAAGTAACTCAAGTACTTTGTTAGAATTTTTTTCGTCAAGATTACCAGTTGGTTCGTCAGCAAGAATTAATGATGGATCGTTTATAAAAGCTCTTGCAATGGCAACTCGTTGTCTTTCACCACCAGATAGTTGAGATGGGTAGTGAGACATTCTATTTGAAACACCTACGATGTCGAGTAAGTATTTTGCTTTTTCTTTAGCCTTTTTTGTGTTGAAGTTATTTATTAAGAATGGTATCATAACATTTTCAAGCGAGTTAAATTCTTCCAATAAATAATGTGACTGAAATATAAAACCAATTCGTTTATTTCTAAAAAAAGTTAGTTCTTCTTCATCTAAAGATGTAATCTCTGTTCCCTCGATTTTTATAGAGCCATCACTCACATTATCAAGTCCACCAATTGTATTTAAGAATGTTGATTTACCAGAGCCACTTTCTCCTGTAATAGAAACAGATTCTCCTTTGGTTAGAGTAAAATCTATTCCTTTTAGAATGTTTAGAGTTTCTGCATTATTGATAAAATCTTTTTTTAATAATTTTACTTCGACTAATAAATTATCCATTTCTTATAACCTCAACTGGTTTTATGTTTCCAGCTTTTATAGCTGGCAATATTGAAGCAATTATAGAAAAAACTAAAGTCAACATAGAAACTAAAACTATTTCTGAAAAAGAAATTTCTGTGTAAATTTTATCAAGATAAAAATCTTTTGAAAAAATTTCAATTATTTCTGGTTTTTCTATATTATTTACGAATAATGATAAAATATTGTATGATATACTATTTAAAAAATTTACTATATCTCCAAAAAATTTTATTATCTCGTTTAGATTACTCATTACAAAAAGCCCGCCAAAAATACCAATGATAATGCCAATTACACCAAGATATATTCCATTCAACAAAAATATCAAAGTTATTTTATCTGGAGGATAACCAACAGCTTTTAAAATACCAATATCTTGTCTCTTTTCTAAAACAGTTATGTAAATTGTAGTCAAAATATTCAAAATTGCAACAAATATTACCAAAATTACAATAAAAGCAATGATATTTCTCTCAAATCTCAACGCTGTCAAATCATTATAATTAGTTTCTTCCCATGTGGACATTCCTGTAATGCCAAGCATCATTTGAGAAGTTACAAAATCTGTTGATTTCATATAGTCTTTTAGTTTTATATAAACATCATATTTAATAAAATCATCAAAAATAGTTTTACCAGTTTCTGTCCCAACATAAGCAAGCTGCTCATCAAGTTCAACAAAGCCTGTACTAAAAAGTCCAGATATTTTTAAACGTTTCAATTTAATCTTTGATTTGTCTTTTTCACCAAGTGCCAAAATAAAAATATGGTCACCCACTTTACACCTTAGTTTTTGTGCGGTTTTTTGAGAAAGCATAATTTCGTTAAGTGCAATGCTTTTTTGTCCATCTACTAATTTTAGTGTTTTATCAAGTCCCGTATCTTTTATAAAAATATCTTCTGGTAGTTCTCTAAAATAAACGACTCCAGTAGTTTTACCATTTGCAGAAAGAAGAGTTCTTGATTCTCTATAAATACTTGCAAACAAAACCCTATCGTCTTTCATAAAACGAGTTACGGTTCTTTTTGCATAATCTATAGACTGGTCAGCCTGAAAATCAACATGGAATGATTTTATTTCAAAGGATATTTTCATAAGCCCATAAATATAACCATTCATTATAGAAACCGCAGAAATAAAAAAAATAATCCCAGCAGCAATTACAGTAATTACAATAATCGATGAAGATGAAATATCTTTGTTCTTTCTGCTTTCTTTTATCAAATTTAGGACAATAAAATTTTCTATTTTCATTATTTTTTCTTATATTATAAAGGTAAAATAATTTTACTACTTAATTTCAAAAAAAGCAAGTAAAGCTTTTTAAAAAATAAAAAGTTAAGTGTTCGGACATTAAATTAACAACTCATTTCAATTTTTTTTTTGCAATTGTACTAACAATTATCCAAATTGTATTCATACTTTAAACGCTTCATTTCTATAAATTCATTCTTAAAACAAATTACAAATAATATCAATTTTCTTAATTGATCTTTTAGAAGCGTTTAAGTATATACTCAAGCAAGTTGAGTTTATTAACAACTAGTTTACCGTTTCTCATACATCAATTATCAAACAAATCGCGATATTTAAATAAGAAAAATATTCTTTTCATCTTTATTCCTTTAGTTTAATAAATATTTTAATCCGTCACCAATTGTGTCTCTCCAAAATCCCCAACTATGCCCTTGAGGTGAGACAAATTTTGTAATTCCATCGCAGTCAGTTTGAAAACTTGCATACAAATTATTCATTCCATCGAATGCAGGGCAGTAGTTACCTATTACTAAATAATATCTTGATGGAATAGGAAACGTATTTTGATAGTTAGTTAAACTAGTTCCACCTCCAGATTGCATAATAATATTTTTAAACACTCCCTTATTCAAAATTGATGTATATATTGCAAAATATGCTGCTAAAGAATATCCTACTAAAGTTCTATCTAATGCTATTTTGGATTCAGAATAGTTAGATTCGATTGCTGGTATGATCTCATCAATTAAATTCTGTCTATATGTCTCTTGTGCACCAGCAGTCATCTCCTGACTTCTATAATTTGTATCATCCTGATAATATTTACATAATGGAACTCCCTGAATAGGGTCAATAAACACTGCTATTACTGGAGGAATTATATTATTTGCAATCATATAATCAAGGGTATTTACAGCTTTCCCAAGTTGAATATATTCATGCCCATCGGTAAAATATACATAATGATAATTATTTGATTTATTGTAGTTGTGTGGAAGATAAACCCAAATATTTCTAATTTTTTCTGTTGTTAAATAAACCGTAGGATTTGCTTCTGGGTCTATTATTTCTTTAAGATATGATTTCATCATTTTGGCTTCAAGTTTACCATGAGAAATAGAAGTATTGTATTTATGTTCAGGATGATCTGGATATTTATTCATTATCAATTCACTATTTGGTCCATAGCCGCCAGAACATTGATTTCCATTTAACGGATCAAGTATCCAATCCTTAGAATTAATTACTATCTTATAATCTAATCTTGCATCTTCTGGATACGTAGCTTTTGTATATGCAAAATCTGTCCCCTGAACAACTGTAAACCTAATATTTGCTGACCATGTTGTCATATCTCCTGCAAGATTAATTATATCTGTATCTTTTGCTCCTTTATAAATAAATATTACATTTCCATCTTTAACTGCTGGGAAATTTTTATCTTTTACCAGATTATCATAATTATCTGTAACATATTTTGCTCGCTCTGTAAGATTATTTATTGCTTCAAGCTGTGTGATAAATGTATTAACATCATCATAATTTACTTGAGAATTTTTTGTTCTTATCGAGTCTGTGGTTACATCCTTTAATGTATCCGATGTAGCATCATATAAAACTTTAAACTGATACCCAGTTGGAATAGTAGTTGTAGAAGTAGAACTGCTTGTCGAAGTGGAGATACTCGTCGAAGTAGAACTACTCGTTGTCGTAATAACAGTAGAAGTTGTAGAAATTAAACTACTTGTCGTTGTGCTATCCAATGGTTTATCAATCGCACATGAAAATAAAAATAAAATCAATAAAATAAAACTAATGCTCTTTTTCATTCTATTCTCCTTATAAATTTAAAAATACTTTTCAAATGTTTTAATCAAAAAATAAATCGTTCAAAATTCTAAAATCTTTTGATTTTTTTAATAAAACATCTCTTTTATTTTTTTAAAAAAATAATAATTAATTGTAAGTAATTAAATATAGAAAATTAAGATTGGTTTGTTTAAAGTTTTTATATTTTCAATCAATAGGAAAAGCTTAATGCGAAGAATACACGAAATCCACAAAAATTTGATTGAAAAAAGCGAAAAAAGAAAAAACTTATTTTTGTTATACTTCTTTGTGAAATTTCGTGTTTTAAAACTTATATTAATCTAAAGGCTTTTAATGTAGTGGTTGTAATTTATTCCTACCGATCAGACATAAGTCCTATGACTTCTCTTGCTTTTGCACCTCGTTGAGGTCCTACAATCCCACGAGTTTCCATTTCTTCAACCATTCTTGCAGCTCTATTGTAGCCGATGTTAAGTCGCCTTTGTAAATACGAGGCAGATGCTTTTTTTGTCTGATAAACAATTTCCATTGCTTGATCAAAAAGAGGGTCTTTATTTTCTCCATCAAAATTAAAATCTTCGTCCTCTTCCTCTTCTGCAATGCCAATTAATTCATTTATATCAATGTATTGAGGAGCTGATATATTTTTCCAGTGGTCTGCAATTGAATCAACTTCTTCTTTACTCAAAAACGCTCCTTGCAATCTAATAGGAAATGGTTGACTTGGACTGAGATAAAGCATATCGCCTTGTCCGAGTAATTTTTCAGCACCTTTTTGATCTAAGATTATTCTACTGTCTTGTAAAGAAATTACTTGAAACGCAATACGAGCAGGAACATTCGCCTTAATTAAACCAGTAATTACATCAGCAGAAGGTCGTTGAGTCGCTAAAACAAGTAGAATACCAACGGCTCTTGCTTTTGCTGCAAGACGAGCAAATAAAATTTCTGCTTCTTTTCCTGATGTCGTCATAAGATCAGCAAACTCATCGACAAAAGCAACTATAAAAGGAAGATGTTCAAGATGAGTCTTTTTGGTATGCCTTGCTTTTTGATAATCAACAATGTCTCTAACTCCCATCTCATCGAGTAACGAATATCGCCTTTCCATTTCATACAAAAGGTATTTTAAACCATTGAGAGCCTCTTTTGACTCAGTAATTACAGGTGTGAGTAAGTGTGGAATGTTATTGTAAGGCTTGAGTTCAACGATTTTTGGATCAATCAATAAAAGTTTCAAGTCTTCTGGTGTTTTTGAAAAAAGTATTGAACACAAAAAACAGTTTACGCAAACAGACTTACCAGAACCTGTTGCCCCTGCTATTAAAATATGAGGCATTTTATACAAATCAACTACTATGATTTTACCGTAAATATCTTTACCAAGCCCTATTGGAATATTATACTTTGATTCGATAAACTCTTCACTATTGGCAATTTCTTTAAAACTCACCAACTCTCTTTTTCGATTAGGTATTTCTATACCAACAACTTTTTCACCTGGAATTGGAGCAATTATTCTAATAGATTGTGCTGCAAGTCGTAGAGCAAGGTTTGTTGACAACCCCTCTATTCGTGAGAGTTTTACGCCAGGAGCTGGTATTAATTTAAACAAAGTTACAACAGGACCATGTATTATTTCACAAACATCAGCTTTTATTCCAAACTCAAGCAAAGTTTGTTCAAGTATAATAGCAGATTCTCTTTCTTCAGCCTTAAATAAATTTGCAAAGTTTTTTATTTCTGCATTTGTAAGAATATCACTTTTTGGTAAAAAGATTTTTTCTTTTGTGTCCTCTTCTAATATAAAATTAGTTTTAAAATTTACTTTTTGGGGAAAATAATTATTTATAGGCTCGCTATTTTCCTCTATTTCTTCCAAATCTTCATATTGAGGATTATTTTCTTGGTATTCATCGAGATTAGCTTCTTCTATATCACTAAGTTCTTCAATATCTTCTGTTTGTTTTTGGAGAGCCTCGATCCCCAAGAATTGAAGTCTTTTTTCTTCGATTAAATTTAACGAGGTTTCAATATAGTCATCTTCATCAATAACTTCTAATTCGACCAAATTTTCTCTTTGAGTATAATTATCTTCCATATTTTCAGAGGATAAATTTTTTTCTTCTTTTAATATGGCATTTTTCCAATGAGATGGCCAACTTTCTTTTATTTTTTGAAAATATTTTTCTTCGTTAGAAAGGTCTTTTTTTTCCTCTGCTTCTTCTTTTATTGGTATTTCTGAGAATGTGTCAACTTCTTCATATTTTTCTTCTTGGATTTCATTATCTTTTAGTTTGAATTTTTTTATCTTTTCGTTATTTGAGAATATCGGAATTTCAAGCCTATTATTTGTGTTTTCGTAAACAACTTTTGATAAAAACGGAACACTCGATTTTTTCTCATGCTTTTGTTTTGGTGGAATGTTTTCAAAGACAACTTTTTCGTTTTTTATCACTTCTTTTCTTTGTTTTTTTGGTGCTTCGATAGATTTATTAAAAAATGATGTTATAAGAATAATTATATTTGAAATTATTTTTCTAAAAGGAAACAATATCAAAAAGATCGAAAGAAAAAACCATAAAAAATGTATCAAAAAACTCAAACCACCAAATTTAGTAAACATTTTTGCAAGCCTAACACCAACAGTACCTGAATAAACGCCATTTATCTTTACAATCGTAAAAAAAGAAATAAAAAAAGCTACTAGTAAAAAATATCCAGAGACAGATACTATTTTACTAAAAAATTTGAATGGTATAACCAAACTTATTCCTAAAATTAGAAAAAAACTCAATGTTAAAAATCCAAAAGAACCGAATTTTTCTACAAAAAAATTGTTAGAAGAGTTGGAAAAACTTCCAAAAAATTTGTTTAATAAAAATAAATCATCAACCAAAAGAAACGAACAAAATAGCGAAAGCGTTATAAGTGTAGATGATAAAATAAGTAACAAAATATTCTTTTTCATTAAACCTTCCAAATTGTAAATTTATACAAAATCCGATTAGACATTTGCGTTAATCAATTAATTCTTCGTAACTTAAAATATGATTTCTATCTCTTTTAAAGTAGTCAATTCTACTTTTAATTTCATTCTCTCTTTTCGTTCCTTTACTAAACATTATTGCAAGGTCAAAATAATGCTTTGCAATATCATCTTCATTGTAAAGAAGTTCTAAATATCCAATAAAAAACATAATTTCGTCAATTAGATAATCTTTCTCAGAAATATATTCACCAATATTCTTTTTGGTTACATAATTTATAAAGTCAACAGGAGAAGCATATTGAAAATCATATTTTTCTTTTTTTATCAAATTACTATAATAAGTCATCCAAACAATGCCAGCATTAGCAATAAAAAATAACGCTTCTTCTTTTTTTTGAATTAAACTTGCACGCTTCCCAATTTTATACAATGCTTTCAAATATTCTATTCCATCAACTCTATAAATCCTAAAAGTATGCACTAAACTAATATCCTGTTTTATGTTAAATCTAATTCTATCCCAAAAGTCGTTTTTTTTCTTTTTAAAATAATCAATAACAATTTCTCTATAAGTAATATCAGCAAGATCGTAATTTAATTGTTGTTCGTAAACAGACGCTAATTTATATTTAATTTCAAGTAATTTTTGAGGATAGTCAAAATATTTTTTTTGGTCAATTGCAATTTTATATTCTCTTTCTGCTTCTGATAAAAAATTTGTCAAAACATATAAATCCGCCATAATCTCATGATACTGCGGATAATTGTCATTTTGCATTAATTCTAATCTTTTTTCTTCAATAATCTTTTTTAATTCATAATTTGTTTTATCTTTCTCTTCTTCTCTTAGTTTTTCATAAAGATTCTCTATTTTCTCCATAACAAAAATTTGTTTTGCTTTCCTTGCTTCTATAACTGCAAGTGCATATTCGCCCTGCTCTTTTAAATTTTCTGCTTTTTTTAGATAAACCCAACTTGGCTCATCTTTTTGTTGTTCCGAAAAAAGAAAACAATTTATAAATAAAAATACAATTAAAATTTTAGTTTTCATTAAAAATATTCCTAGTTTAGCTCTTTTGTATATTCTTCGTCCAAATTTTATTAGACTTAATAGAATTTGTTGATTAAAAGTTGGTATATTTTTGTAAAATTTTTATAATATAAAATTATACTTTAAATTTAAAAAATGTAAAAAAAAAGTGGAAAAAAATTATTATTTAGATTATCATATATGAAAAGCATTCAAATTATTCTATTTATATTAAATAACTTATTAAAAATAATGAATGTGGGAGAATGTTATGAAAAATTGTACTATATTAGTTATTATATTTATTTTTTGTACATCGCTTTTTGCAAATGATAAAAAAGGAGAAACATTTATGGAAACAGTTTATGGATTTAAAGTTTTAACTATCGATAAACAAGAAATTAGTCTTGATAAATACAAAGGAAAGGTGCTTCTTATAGTAAATGTAGCATCAAAATGTGGTTTTACACCTCAATATACTGGTCTTGAGGCTCTTTATAAAAAATATAAAGATACAGGGTTTGAAATTCTTGGATTTCCGAGTAATCAATTTATGAATCAAGAGCCTGGTAACGAAGAAGAGATAAAAAATTTTTGTTCATTAAAGTACAATGTTACATTTCCACTTTTTGCAAAAATTGATGTAAACGGTGATAATGCAGCTCCTTTGTACAAATTTCTTAGAAAAAAGACAAGAGGGTTCTTTAGTGACAATATTAAGTGGAATTTTACCAAATTTCTAATAAAAAAGGACGGAACTATATTTAAAAAATATGCTCCATCAGTTAAACCAGAAGAACTTGTTTCTGATATAGAAATGCTTTTGAAATAAAAATAATTTATTAACCTAAATTTTGAGTTACCTTTAACTATAAAATTTTATAATAATTTAAAAAAATTATTTTGACTAAAAATTGTTAAAAAGTCTCTCACTGAAAGACACTCTAAAAATTTGTCAGAGTATCCTCATTGCTTTTGTAGAAATGTTATGAGTAAATAACAAATTTTACTTTGTATTTATCTAAATTTTTGCTAAACTGTGAGGAGATTTAAAGTAATTAAGGATAATTAAGTGACTGATAACAATCAATTAATTGAACATATCGTAACAAATTTTAGTAAATTTGAAGAGGTTGAAGGTATTTTACTTGCTGGCTCTACAACTTCGCAAACTTCAGATCAATATTCTGATATAGATTTATATGTTTATCTAACTAAAGATTTACCTATTTCTAAAAAAGAAAAAGTTATTGACAAAATTGCAAGTTATAAAGAATTAAGTAATCAATTTTGGGAGACAGAGGACTGTTTTAAAATTACTAATAGTGAATTAAAGATGGAAATAATGTATAGATCAGTAGAATGGATAGCAGATCAATTAGAACGAACTCTAATTAGATGTGAAAGCTGGGTTGGTTATACAACTTGTTTTTGGGATAATTTCAAAAATTCAAAAATATTATTTGATAAAAATGGTAGACTCAAAAATTTGCAGACCAAATATGATTTAAAATATCCAGAAAAATTAAAAGAAAATATAGTTGCAAAAAATTACCCTCTATTAAAAGACATTCTTTCTTCTTATTATAATCAAATCGAATTGGCGTTAAACCGAAAGGATTTTGTTAGTATAAATCATAGAGTTGCTGCATTTTTAGCAAGTTATTTTGATGTATTGTTTGCGATTAATGAAATACCTAATCCTGGTGAAAAAAAACTTGTTAATTTTGTTAAAAATAAATGTAGCAAAATGCCAGTCAATTTTGAAACAAATATCAATGATTTATTTAAAAATTTATTTACAGAAAAGGTATTAGATCACCTAATAAAACTTGTCGACAATATCACTATTCTACTAAAACAAGAAAATTTGTTAAAAAAATAAGTGTTTTTATGCTAAATAATAAATAAGTGCTACATTTGCTAGTATATATAGTAGTTTCAAAACTTTTGATATAGAATAAAAAGGATTAAATTATGCAAAAGGGATATGAATTTTGTATTTTAACAGATGAAGAAGATATTATTGAGTACGAAAAAGAAATGTTTACTGCTTTTAATAAAATAAATCCTAATTATTGGATATGTAAACATTATAAAATAATAGATAATTGTAGATTTCAATCAGAAATTCCTTATAAAGACCAATTAATATTTGCAGTAAAGAAAAATAATCGGCTTATTGCGGCAGCCGCTGTTAATATAAATCAAAATAATTTAATGCAATTTGAAAAAGTTGGATTTTCTAAACCCTTAGAAAGCAAAAACAAAAAAATATGTGAAGTTTTGAGTCTATACAAAACAGACAAACTAACAGGGGATTTTTTTTATATTTTTATAGACCTACTTGGATTTTTGGGCAATGAGTTAAAAAATAGAAATTTTGACTGTCTCTACTCTACATCAATAGAACGATTTAAACCTCTCTATACTTCATTTGGTTCTAAAGTTATTGATGAAAAAATTCTCGATGAAGAAAAAAAATACTTACAGGTAAATTATTTAAATGAGGATAAAAATAATAAGAAAGTGAGTTCTTAGGGACACCCCCTAAGGATTCCTTGTAGTTTAATATCACCTAAGTCTAAAACCAGCTCCAATAGTAAGACCTTCTTCACCTTCTTTGTTTTTATAGTATTCTAAAATAGGTATAAAATCTTGTTTGTCTTTTACTGAAAGATAATCGGCTAATGTAAAAAAAAGCCAACCCACGCTCAAAATCGAATAAATACTAAAAGCCCACGACAATCCATAAGTAACATCTCTTATAGAGAGATTTCTTGCCCCCTCCTCTGTTGAAATATAACCTGAGCCATAATTGTTTTGTGCAGAACCAAATTGATAAAAGTAGTACATTGCAAAAATAATAGAAGGAACAACACAAACAAGGGAGAAAGTAAAATTCCAAAAAGCTACATAGTATAATGTTTTCTTTAATTTAAAAAACGACCTTACATCCTTTGTCAACAAATGAAAAACAACTGTAATTTCAGAGTCTTTTACTTCATCTATCGAGAGAAAATATCTATAATTTTGATACAAATCATTTTTAGCAGAAATTATATAATTACCAACAGGAAAAGCCTTTTTAAAAGGAGTTTTTCCTTGAAACACAGAATTTATAAAAATTTTTGTACCAAGAGGCTCTATATAAAAATTTACAACTTGTAATTTTTTTTCATTATCAACCTTAATTTTTATAACTTTGTTTTCAAAATTAGCGATTTCAATGTTTTGAAATTTTTCTTCATAATTTTCTTTTTTTACAGAAAGGACATATTTCCCAGGTACAATAAAATTTATCTTTTCATTTTTCTTACCAATATAATTAGAATCAAGATAAATTCCTGTTTCAGCATCTTCTGTATCTATTGTCAGAGTCCCATAATTTACCAAAAATATTTCGGGTATAATATCTTTCATTTTATCATTTATCTTACTTGTAAGATTTTCAGAGTCAGAAATAATAGAAAATTCTTTTATTCTTTTATTTTCTAAATAAGAATACACATAAAAAGTTATAAAATAAAGATTTTCAATTTTTTCTACTGTTCCAGAAAACAAAAAATCAAGCCCAGTTGAGTCTTTATCGTTTATTTTTTTGGACTCAGAGATTGTTTTGTCGTCTTGATAGATAAAATCAAAGGGTTTTGAATTATTTAGAATATAAAAAGGATTAGTAAAATTTTCAAACCACTGCTTTGCAATCGGAGAGAATGTTGCATTTTTTTGCAACTCTAAAAAAAACTGATAAATATATGAGGAATCAATATCATTGGAAGAATAAAATATTTTTCTTTCTAAAAAGTCTAATTTGGCTTTTTCTGCATCAGAAAGTTTAGATTTAAAAAGTCTTATAGCTTTATCTACCGCATTTTTTTTTGATAATTTTATAGAAGGTACTGTATCAAGAATGTTTTTTAAAGAGTTCACAGCATTTTGACTATCCACTGGATTTACATTTTGAATTTTACCTATATTTTTTAAATTCATTATTCCAATATTTATAGAAAATAACTCTTTTAATACAACAGAGTCCGATCTTTTTATAAATTCTGGTTGAATATCGATAGAATAGATATAACTTAAAAGAAACAAAAAAAAGAAAAGAAGAATTATTTTTTTTATCATTAAAAATACTCAAAATTAAGGCATATTCAATGCTTTTTTTATTGCTCCAACAATTCGTTCTGGTTTAAAAGGTTTAACAATAAAATCCTTTGCTCCAAGCTGAATTGATTGAATTATCAATTTCTGTTGCCCAAGTGCAGAGCACATAATTACTTTGGCAGCACTATCTGTTTTCATTATTTCTTGAAGAGCTTGAATACCATCCATTCTCGGCATAGTAATATCCATAAGCACTATGTCTGGTTTGAGTCTTTTGTACATTTCGACAGCCTCAATTCCATTAGAAGCCTCACCAGCTACATCAAAGCCAGTTTTTTCGAGAGTATCTCTAATAATTAATTTGATAAATGCTAGATCATCTACAATTAAAACTCTTGCACCCATAAATTATCCCATATATAATTTTTGACTTACCGTCTATAAAAATAATAACTATTTTTATTTTTTATACAAACTCTTACATATACATTTTAAACATAAGTTTAATATTTTGCAAGAAAAAATTAATTATTTCTTTTTAAAGTCAATATTTTTAATTCTTCATTTATAAATGTATCAATATCCCCATCCATTACAGCTTGGATATTGCCAATTTCTACTTTAGTTCTATGATCTTTAACCATAGTATAAGGTTGAAAAACATAACTTCTAATCTGGCTTCCCCATTCAATAGCTTTTTTCTCTGGGTTATCCTTTTCTTTCTCGGCATCCTGTATTTTTTTATAATAGTCATAAAGCTTAGATTTTAACATTTTCATTGCTAAATTTTTATTTTTTAATTGAGATCGCTCATTCTGACAGGCTACAATTATTCCACTTGAAATATGCGTAATCCTAACAGCAGTTTCTACTTTATTTACATTTTGTCCACCAGCACCGCCAGCTCTAAAAGTATCAATTTTTAAATCTTCTGGTTTTATGTCAATCTCAACATTATCTTCAATATCTGGGGTAACATAAACTGAGGCAAAAGAAGTATGCCTTCTTGCATTTGAGTCAAATGGAGAAATACGAACAAGTCTATGAATACCAGACTCATATTTTAAATAACCAAAAGCATAGTCACCTTGTATTAAAAGAGTAACATTTTTAACTCCAGCCTCATCACCTGGAAGCCAATCCATTATCTCAATTTTAAAACCTCTTGACTCCGCCCATCTAGTGTACATTCTATAAAGCATTGATGCCCAATCGCAAGCTTCTGTCCCACCTGCTCCTGGGTGAATATTTAAAATAGCATCGCACTTGTCATTCTCTTCGGAAAGTAATTCCATAAACTCTAACTTTTCTAACTTATTTTTGTATTCCTTTATTAGAGTTTGAATTTCAGTTTCATAGCTTGCAGCATCTTCTTCACAAGCCATTTCATATAAAACAACTAAATCATCTATTTCTTTAGAAAATTCTTCCCATGGCTCTATTCTTTTTCTAATGTTATTAATTTTTTTAATTATTCTGTTAGCTGTATTTTGATCATTCCAAAAATCTGGGCTTTTTGTCTTTTCTTCGAGTTGACTAATTTCTTCTTTGTTTTTTCCTATATTGATGTATAAAACATACTTTTTGCAAGTATCTCTTAATTCATAAATATCATTTTTATAATCTAATAGCATAAATCTTAATATAATTTAAAAAGAATATTATGTCAATTATAAAAAACAAATATTGATAAAAAAAGTTAAAGAATAACGAAAAAAAACCAATAATTAATAAAACAAATTTTTTTAGATAGGTTTATTAATGAAAAACAAAAAATCAAAGACATTTGGAATTAAATACAAAATAAATATTTCTTTTTTAACAGGAATTTTAATTATTGCTCTATTTTCTTCGATACTATCATTCTATCAATTAAATAGTGCTATGGATAAAGTTATCGAAATAAGGCGAACAAATGCTTTATCGAGTCTCGAAACTTTTATAGACGAGGATACTACAAAAACACTATTAAATAATACTTCTTATGATAATGATTTTTATAGACCTCTGTGGAATAAGTTAAGAAAACTTCAATCTAACTTAGATTTAACTTATATTTATATAGTAGCACCAAATAATGATGGAAAATACGCATTCTACTTTGATACAGGAGAATCTACTGCTGATATAGTAAATGCATCTAATGACAGCTTATTTAAAGTTTATGATGATATTCCACAAGAAATGATAGACTGTTTTAAAACTGGTAAAACTATTCTCACAAAAAAAGCAATTACTGATAAATGGGGAACTTATAAATCTGGTTTTGTGCCAGTTATGAGCGAAAATAAACCAATTGCAGTTATTGGAGTTGACATTGATATAAAAGAAATAAATATTCAAAAAATCAAATTTGGATTTCCTATACTTTTTATTTTTATCATCTCTTTTATTTTACTTATTATTTTAAGTACTATTATTAATAGATTGATTATAAAGCCTATTTTTGAGATGCAAAAAAAGACTGAGTTTATCAAAAAAGGAGATTTAACTATCACATTTGATACTAACACAAAAGACGAGTTTAATGATCTCGCAAAATCTTTTAGTGATACAGTAGAAACTCTAAAGAGTCTTATTCAAAAAGTATATATAGCAATAATTATAATGACAAATAATTTAAGAATACTTTTTAAATCTACACAAATTGTTGTTGATTCTGCAAATTCTCAGGCTTCCACAGTTGAAGAAACTGTAAATAGTTTTGAAAATTTAAATAAAATGCTTGAAGTTATAGCAAGGGAATCAGAGCAAGCAAGTACTTATACAACTCAAGCGTTAAAAAGAGCACAAGTAGGTATGGATTCTATGCAAAAACTCGAAACAGAGATGGTTAAAATAGAAGATAGCTCGAAAGAAATATCAGAAATCGTTAATATGATAAACGACATTGCAGAACAGACAAACCTTCTTTCATTAAACGCTACAATTGAGTCAGCGAGGGCTGGTGAAGCAGGTAGAGGTTTTAGTATAGTTGCTGGTGAAATTAGGAAACTTGCAGAAAAATCAACAGATGCTGCAAATAAAATCCAAGAGCTTATAACGAATAATAATAACATAATAAGAAATGGTGTTGTTTATTCTACTAAAACTACACATATTCTAAAAGATATTTCTGTATCAAATGAATTAATTACAGACCTCGTTAAAAATATAACAGAAGAAAGCCATAAGGTAAAAATAAGTTCAGGAGATATTCTAAAAGCTGTAAATCATATATCTGAAATAGCACAGGCAAATTTAGTACAAACAGATAATGTTACAAATGCAATGAATGATTTTGTTAATCAAACAATTGAGTTACAAAAATTTGTAGGACAATTTGATACTCGTTCAGATAAGATTAAGGAAAATCAATCTCATATAGAAGAAATATTAAAAGCAAAACTTAGTGAAGTTGAAAGACTTCTTGCTGAATTTGGCTCTTTCTTTTCTATTGGCTCAAAAATTATTCAAGTTCGTGATTTTAAAATACCAGAGTTATTAATCGGAAAAACAGTAGTAACAAAAAATGAAGGATTTGTTGATAAGATTTCTAAACGAACTAATTCATCTGTAACAGTTTTTCAACATGCAGAAAATCAATTAATTAGGGTTGCTACAACTGTTAAAAATTTTGATGAAACAAGAGCGATTGGTACAATAATTACCCAAGATAACCCTATTTATAAATCAATGATAGATGGAAAAGATTATTACGGAAGAGCCTTTGTTGTAAATAGATGGTATGTTGCATTGTACAAACCAATTTTTGATAATAAAAATACTCTTTTGGGAGTAATCTATCTTGGACTACCAGAAGAAATGGAATTTAAAGAAGAGGAAATGAAAAATTTAATCTCCTCACAAGATGAAAATATAATAAAAGATGATTTTTTTAAGCATGGTTTTAAGTAGGAGATTTGGTTTGTCACATAATTTATGGGGAGAAAATTATCTCCCCTGTAATCAAAACTAAAAAAATTATTATCACTCATTACTAACATTAATTTTATCAACATACACATTATCTTTATTAGTGCCTATTCCTGCTACATACATAAAGCGGATACTGATTTTTGCGTATTTTGCGTTTTCTGGAATGGAATTAGCTAGTTTAGTCCATTTTTTTTCTTCCCAAACATTTGATGCGTTTAGACTTGCAGCTGCTTGGTAGGAAAATTCGACACTTGCAGGAATTTTACCTTCAATGTCTTCAAAAAAGTAAATTTTAAATCCAATTTTTGTATTTGCTTTGTCTTGTAAGGTTTTGAAGTAGCCACTTATATTTATGTTTTTTGTTTTATCAATTTCAAAGATATTTGACTGGATTTCTCTTCCGCTTATAATACTTGTTAGACTTGTAAAAAAACCAGCTTTACTTCCCTCAAAATATTCTAATTCAGTTAATGCGAATGTTCCAGTAGTTAAAACATTCCAGTTTTTTAATTTTTGATTTTCGTCAAGTTCTTCAAAAGAATCATTTAAAATTAAATTACCTGTATTTGGTACAAAAATTGTCGTTGTCGTGGTAGATGGTTCTGGCAATGGCTCTGGTTCTATAAAAATAGTTGTGGTGGTTGTTGCTGGTACTTCATAAATAGTTGTAATAGTAGTTGATTCTAAAAAGGTTGTTGTCGTAACCGCTGGTATCGATGTTGTTGTTGGCTCGATAGAAGTTATTGTAGGGAGTGTTACAATTTCTTGTATAGTTGTGGTGGGACAAACAAAAATTGTTGTTGTTGTGCTTGAAGTAGTAGATGTTGTAGGATAGCCAATTGTCGTCGTGGTAGTTGATGTTGTTGTAGTTATTGAACTTGCCAAACTCGTTGTTGTTGATATTTTGTTTATAGATGTACAAGTTTCTTTAAACATTGTGGTTGTAGTAGTTGATGGAATTAAACTTGTCGTTGTGGTTTTTAGAGATGTAGTTGTAGTTGGCAAAATTGTCGTTGCTGTTACATGATTAGTACTTGTTGTTGTAATAAATAATGGTAAAGTTGTCGTCGTAGTTTTTAGAATTGTTGTTGCTGTTACATGATTAGTGCTTGTTGTTGTAATAAAAAATGGCAAAGTTGTCGTCGTAGCAATTTTTACCAAAGTTGTTACAACATTTAAAGTTGTTGTGGTGGTTTTTGAAATTGTAGTTGTAGTAGAAGTTGTCGTTACGATTTTTATCGAAGTCGTTGTTGCTTTCAATGTTGTTGTAGTATTATTGGCAATTGTAGTCGTTGTTGACTTTTTAATTGGCGTGATAGTTTCTACTTGATTGGTAGTTGTTGTGGTTTCATAAATATTTTCTTCAGAAATTGTAGTAGTAGTTTCTTCTGTGAGAATATTTTCTTCTTCAATAGTAGTTTCTGATTCCATTATGGTTTGTGGACAACCTGATTCAAAAATACAAATTAAAATTGTGATGCCTATTAAAATAATAGAATAAACTTTTTTCATAAAAAATCTCCTAAATTAAATATAGTTTGTAAAAAAAATTGCTCTCTATATAATTAAAGTAGAAAATTTTGTTAATCTATTACAAATATTTTGAGAAATTAATAAAAATATCTTGACTCAAAAGATAAAATCGATATAATTAGTAAATTATGAATATATATCCAAACTAAATTAAAAAAATTATACTTAAATAAGTCAATTTAGTTTGAATATATAGTGAGCGGAAGTTTTTTATGAATACTATAAAATCAAAATTATTACAACTTGAAGACAATTTTATTCTTTTTAAAGCAAAATTTGAAAAGCGACACCTTTTGTTTGTGGCTCTCTATTTTTTACCGCCAGCCCTAGCTACTTTTCTGCTATCAAGATATTTCAAAGAACTGTATGATAAGTTTTTTGTTAGAGTGATTATATTTTCTGTTATTATAATTGGTGTCATAATACATTTTGTTTTAAAATACACATATTATAAGACAAACAAAAAATATAAAGAGTTTGTAGAAAATGGGTTAAAAGATATAAAAGATTCTTTTGGAAATGAAGAAGATTTTAGAAAAGCAATAGTTGATGCTACTAAAGAAATATACACTGATAAAAATTCGAGTCTATCCAACTTAACAGTGAAAAACTCTTTATTTTGGACTAATGTTTTTATTGTTATTGGGATAGAAATAGAAGAATAATTTTTAAATTAAGGTTTGTTAAATGAATATAGCATTATTTACTGATTGTTATTTACCTATAAAAAATGGTGTCGTAACCTCTGTTTTACAACTAAAAGAAGGACTCGAAAAAAGAGGACACAATGTAATAATAATTACAGTTGAAGTTCCAAACTATGATGATACAGACCTTAATGTTTTTAGATTACCTTCTATAAAAGCTGGACTGGGGACAGAGCAAAGAGTTGGTATTATAAATCAAGGTGCTGTTACAAGATTTTTAAAAAAGAAAAAAATTGATTTGATTCACACGCATACAGAGTTTTCTTTGGGTTATTGTGGAAAAAGGGCAGCAAAAAAACTAAAAGTTCCTCATGTTCATACAACTCATACTATGTGGGAAGAGTATAAACATTATATTCTAAATGGTAAACTCTTAAGCTCTGGTATGGTAAAAAGAATCTTACGGACATATTTAAATAAAGTTTCTATGATAATTGCACCTTCTGTTAAGGCAAAAAAATATCATGAACAATTTTTGCCACACATTCCAATCGAAATAATAAATAATGGAATAGATGAAGGCAAATTTAAGGCAAGCCCTATCACAGATCAAGAAATTATTGATCTACGAACAAAATTTGGTATTAATAAAGAAGAGAAAATTTTAATTTTTGTTGGTAGAATTGGCAAAGAAAAAAGGGTAACAGAACTTTTTGATGCAGTTGTTCCAGTAATAAAAAATAATGATAAAGTAAAAATGATTTTTGTAGGTGATGGACCTGCACTACCAGAGTTACAAAAAAAAGCAAAAGATTTAAATTTAGAAAAATCTTTTATTTTTACTGGCTTTGTAAACTGGAATGTTGTTTATAGACTTTATTCTATCTCAAATGTTTTTTTGACGACCTCTTTGAGCGAAGTACATCCTATGACCCTAATCGAAGCCTCCATGTGTAGCCTTGCCATTATAGTTAGAAGAGACGATAGTTATTTAGACCTTGTCGAAAACGATGTTAATGGTTATCTTACTGATACAGAGGAAGAATTCACAGAAAAATTAACCAAACTTATGAATGACAATGAATTACTCAAAAAATTTTGTCAAACAAGTTTTGAAATTTCAAAAAGATTCACAGCAGAAAACCATGTTGATAAAGTAGAAAAACTTTACCAAAAAGTAATTGAGGATTATAAAGCAAAAAACGATGAAAAAAAGACTTAGTTTACTATTGCACCCAATTAAGAAACGAGTTAAATCTTCGTGAACTTCGTGTTATATCTAAGCTAAGATTTATTTTATTAAGTGCTAAATTTTGGCTTTTAAATTGCTATTTTTTAATAAAATTTATTTACTATTTAGAGTTAATTAAGTATAGAATCAGAATTTAGAATATCTTTAATATTAAGAATAAATTGATCTTTTGTAAAATTACTTGAGAATTCTTTGTTAAAAAAAGCAATATCTTTATATTTTTCAAAATTTTGTAATAAATTTAATAATGATGCAGTAATTGATTCTTTTGATTTTTTTTCTACAAAAAAACCATTTATGTTATCTGTAAAAATATCAGGGATACCATTATGATTTGTAGTAAAAACAACAAGCCCTGCAGAATATGCTTCTAAAATAGAAATTGGTTGCCCTTCGATGTGGTAGTATGTCGGTAAAAAGAAACAATGACTTTTTTGTAATAAATTTATCTTATCCTCGCCTTTTACCACTCCAAGATAATAAATATTATCAAAATCATTAATTTTTCTATAAAAATTATGCTTTTTTTCACTATCTTCAAAGTCACCTGCAATAAATAAGTCAAATTTATTTCTTTCATTCTCATTTAATTCTAAAAAGCCATCAATTAACTCATTGTAACCTTTTTCTTCCATAAGATTTGATAAAAAAAGTAAATTTATTTTTTTAGGATTATTCCACTTTGAAATTAAGCGGCTTTGTGAAATTAAAATTTCATCGGAGTAAAAATTTGGCACTATCTTTATTTTTTCTTGTGGAAGAATACAAGTCAAACAAGAAATTAGAGATTTTCCTAACACAATACCAAACTTTATATCTTTAAATAATAATTTATTTAAAAATTTAACAATAAAATTAGTTTTTTTTATATACTTGTCAAAAAAGCCACCATGTAAATGAATAATAGTCTTTTTTCTACCATATTTCCCAATTTTAAATAAAAAAAACAAATCTTTTAGATTACCTAGTAATGATTGAGATATTGTGAAATAGATTATATTAGCGATTTTAGCCTGTTTTTTTATGACATTACCAAGTTTTATTATTTTTTTTATGAAATTAAAGTCAAATCCAGCCTTTTTTATTGCATTTTCTCTTGAATAATTAACAGTAAAAACATCAAAATCATTTTCCAAATTAGAAAGCAAAACCGCTGAGGCTAAAGATTGCCCTGTAATCGGCGGTGGAAGAGGAACTATAAAAAGTAGTTTTTTTTTCATAAATATAGATTATAAATCCTAAGCAACTCTTCTAAAGTTTGGTTTATGTTATTTCCTGCCCCAATAATTCCTTCTTTGTGACCTTTCATTACTACGATTAAAGGTTTATCCAAGTCTACATTTTTTGCTATTTCTATTATATTTTTTGATAACTCTGGGCTTCCGTATTCTGCTTTTTCGGAAGTGGATAGGTAATTATTTTCGATCAATTTTTCCCATAGTTTTAGAGAATGGATGTGTATTACAGAAGTAATTTTTTTATTTGATGCATAAAAAGCAGCGTGTGTTATTGACTCTGATGATGGTTTAATAGGACCTTCACATACGACAGAATTAGTTTGAAAATCCACACTTTTTATTACTGTATAATGACTTCCATTTAAATCTTTGTATTCTCCAGTTTGAGAACCAGTTATAACAAACTCATCGCCTGTAAGTTTTTTACTAATATTCCCAAAACCCAAATTTAAGTCTTTATAAACGCCAATTAAATTAAATTTATAAAGTATTTTTCGAGTATCCTCTATTTCTTTATAGAATGACTCAGTAAGAGGCTTTGTTTGTATCCAATTTTCTATTTTAAACTTAATTACACCTTCTTGCATAAAATACTCCTTTAAGATAATTGAGATTCTGCTTTAATAAATTCATCCCACAAGACATCATAATTATAAGCTACTGGAAACTGTGGAAATTCATTTTTTACATTGTCTGGAGGACAAAAAAGTATTCCTTTGTGAGCCTCTTTTAACATACTAATATCATTATAACTATCACCACTTGCGATAGTTTTGAAATTTAGCTCTCTAAATTTAATAACAGCTTCTCTTTTGGAATCTTTTATTCTTAATTTATAATCTGTTATAAAATCATCGTCACTAACAATTAAATCATGGCAAAATAATGCAGGGAAATCTAATTTTTTCATAAGAGGCATTGAAAATTGATAAAATGTGTCTGACAAAATTATTACCTGAAATCTTTCCTTCAATCTTTGTAGAAAATTATATGCACCATCCAAAGGCTCTAAGGTATTTATCACATCTATAATATCTTTTAATTTAATATTTTTTTCTTTTAGAATATTAAGTCTATATTTCATTAATTTATCATAATCACTTATGTCCCTTGTTGTAAGTCTTAATTCTTTAACACCCGTTTTATCAGCTACATTAATCCAAATTTCTGGTAAAAAAACACCTTCTAAGTCAAGACACGCTAAAACCATTTTATCCCCCAAACCTCTAATTTGCTTCCTTAATATACATAAAAGTTTAATTTTTGTCAAAAATTACTTGAGAAAACTCTATAATTTTTTTATACTGATTAATTTTAAATTTACAATCCCAAGTTAGAATTAAAATTTTAGAAGCATTTAGTATGTATTAGTAAATTCAATTTTAACACGAATGACAGGAAGAATTAGAAAGTATTTCAATAAAATAGATATTTTTTTTAAAATTTATTGGAGATTTTAATCAGATTTCTTTTTATTATCGTATTCTCTTTCTGAGCTTAACTAATTTTTGAGCTAAATTTTATGATTGGTCTTTTAAAAACAATTGGGGGTACATAATATTCTAGTTTGATTTTATGGCAAATCAAAAATTTAACTATATTAAAAAAAATCTAAATAAATTGTAGAAAAATTACGAATAAAATATTAGAATATTAATATCAAATAGAATAATGGAAATAATATGGTTAGTTTAAAAAAATACAATAAAGATTCTATAATTTATCTTGAATACACAAGACCTCTTCCTTATTTGTTTATTGTTAAAGCTGGAAGAGTTCAAAAACTTTCTAAGATTGTTAATAATGAAGAAATAGAGATTTTGAAAGAAGGTGACACTTTTGGTTTTGTCAACTGTCTCACAGGACAAAATTATCTTGAAAGGATAACAACGCTAACTGATACAGAAATAATTTTAGTTGCCAAAGATAATATTATTCCGTTCTTTCTACAAAAAAAAGATATTTTTCTTAAGCTGATTAAAGAATATTCTAATAAATTAAGAAATCTTGATGAAGTTTTAAAAAAACTTACTATGAAATCTCCTGTAATTGATGCTGCTGGCTTAATTTTACAGGCTGCTGAATATTTTACAAAAATAAAAATGGAAGAACAAATGATTTATTCTTTCAAAAAATATATAAAATATTCTGACAATTTAGACAAAGTTGAAAGGATAAAAAATAAATTTGGTATCGAAAAAGATGACACTCCTACAATAGACAACGAAAAAAAAATAATTTACAGAAAAGATAATATAATTTTTTTAGAACAAGAAGAAGGCAATAGTTTCTTTTTTATAGAAAAAGGTAAAGTTAAAATTTCTCACATCTATAAGGAAAGAGAATTGATACTTGCTATACTCAGTGATGGCGAAGTTTTTGGTGAAATGGCAATTTTAAATCGAACTTATAGAATGGCATCTGCTATTTGTTTTGAAGATTGCTCACTTTTAGTTTTAAATAAAGATAATTTTATTGACCAATTGAGTGATAGAATTTTACAAAAAATTTTTATTAGTATATCAAAAAGAATTTACCACACGCAAAGAAGAGTAATAAATCTAAATTACACAAGACCTATTTCAAGAATTTATGATTGTCTTGATTATTTGATCGCTTCTAACTATGGAATAAAAAGAGAATCATCATTCCATTTTTATTTTTCTATTGATGAACTTAAAAGAATGATTGATATGCCAGATGCAACAGAAAAAGAACTTCAAGAATTTTATGAAGACTACAACATAAAAAAAAGTTATGGTGAAATTATAATCTTGGACTTAGAAAAATTTTATGATAAATTAAGAAAATTTACAGCTTATGAAAAAAATGCTGCTGTATAATTTTTTAAAATATAATTAAGGAAATAATATGGTAAAAAATAGATATTTTAGTTCAATATCTTTTAGTATTTTAAGATTGGCTTTTATTTTGGTATTATTGGGGCTTTTTTTACCAATAGGATGCGATTCTAATGGTTTTCAGGTATCTCAAGGAATTATGGGTAAAGCAAAATTTGGCAATAGTGCAGTGTTTTTGACTAATGTAGACGATATTTATGCTTACTTTCTACTTGGATCTTTTGCTTTGGCTCTTATTGGTTTAATTGTTTCGTTTGTCAACACAAATTTTTTTGTTCCATTTGCTTTTTTAGCAGTAAGTTTTTTATTGGTTTTTTTGATTCTCATAGAGTTCAAAATATTTTTTAGCTTCTCAGATTTTTCTTTTTATATGAAGATACTTTTCACCAAAAAGAAAATAGCCTTTGAAATTGGAGCATATTCTATGCTTGTAGGTTATCTGGGCGGAGCAGGGGCTTTGGTGTTAAAAATTTTAAAAATAATTAATTAATGATATATTCTGAATATATCTATTCCATTGTAAGTAAATAAATATATAACGCGAATGTCGAATTAAAATTTTTAGAGATTTTAGCCACAGAATTTCACAGAAATCTTATTGATTGGTTAAAAATATTCCCCTAATTTTGTGTTTTTTTGTGAAACTATTTCTCCAAATGTTAAATCAAAATTCGTGTTATATAGTTAATTTATTTAATAACAACGAATTAACAATGAATAATAATAGATTTATTCATTTAAAAGGGAGTAAAAGTCTCAAATCTGAGATTTAAATCATCGGTTTATTTTTTTATAATTGAAAATCTATATCATTGCCTGTATCAGTAAAAATATCAAGGCTTATCAGTGCAATATCATCATAGAAATCTTCACCTTCATTAACCTCAACTAGTTCACTATATATATTGTTTATAAAATCCTGAGCACTTATATAAAAATAATTTTGTAAATTTTGTAATATTCTTAAAAAGTTTTCATCTCCCAAAAATTCACCTTTAGTATTTTTAATATCTATAACTCCATCAGTATATAAAAGTAATTTTGTTCTTTCCTTAAATACAATTGCTTTATTTTTAAATAGTAGATTTTTTTCTTCTAAGGTGGAATTTTCAAATATCCCAAGAGGAACAGAGTCATTATCATTAGTCAATTTTTCTATTTTATCTTTTGTTAAACAATAAGGCATATGATGTGCTGCATTTGAATATATGAAAGTTTTATTTGTAAAATTATAAATTCCATAAAATGCAGTGATAAACCTTTCTCCTGTTCTATTTACCAACAAATTGTTTAAGTATAATAACAAATCAGAAGGAACCAATTTGTGGCTACCTGATTCTAAAATGAGGCTTTTTATTGCAGATACTATTAATGCAGAAGAAAGCCCATGTCCTGCAACATCACATATAAATACTCCAATTAAATCTCTTTCTCTAAAACTAATCAAATCATAAAAATCCCCTCCTATTTTTTCTACTGGTTTAAATAGAAATGAAATACAAGGATTTACTGAATCTTTTGATGGAAGAAGCTGTTGTTGAATTGTCCGAGCTACTATTAAATCATCTTCTATTATATCATTTCTCTTTCTTAAATTATTTCTTTCAATTTGTAATTCTTTAGTTCTTTCTATTATTTTTTCTTCAAGTGTTTTAGTTAATTCTTCTAATTTTGATTTATTTAATAATATTTCGTTGCGATTCTTAATTTGTTTTGTTACATCATTAAAAATAAATAATTCTCCAATATTTTCTTTTCTTTCGTTATATAGAATAATTTGATTAAAAAAAACTATTATTTTTTTATTTTCTACTAATAAAGTTTTATAATTAGAAGAAGGTTCTTCAATAAAACCATTTTTTATTAATTTTTCAATCATTTCTTTATCTTTTGTGTCTTCTGAAACTTTTAAAACATCATCTATATTGTTGTCAATAACGTCTTTATTTATTATATTTAGAATTTTTTTAGATGAAGGATTTATAAACCTTATTTTTTTATTATTATCTATTGAAATAACAGCATCTATTATATTATTAACTAAATTTAATAAATATTGCTCTTTTTCTTTTAGTTTCATATCTATTGAGTATTTATACAATGCAATTTCTATTACTATTTGCAGTTCTCTATCTTCAACAGGTTTTAATATATAGCCATAAGGTTCTGTTATCTTTGCTTTTTCAAAAGTTTCTTTGTCAGAATAAGCAGTCACATAAATAACTGGAATATTACTAATATCTTTTATTTTAGATGCGAGTTCAATCCCGTTAATTTTATCATTACCAAGATTTATGTCCATTAAAATTAAATCTGGTTTAAAATATTTTACAAGTTTTAATGCTTCGTCGGAATGCAAAGCTATTTCAGATTCATATCCTAAAATATCAATTTTTCTTTGTATATTAGTAGCAATGATATACTCATCTTCAACTAATAAAATTTTAGTTTTATTCATAAATGCTCCTAAAAATAATCCATCATTCATTTTTTCTTCAAAACAATCAAAATTGTCGTACCATTCTTATTATCTATAATTATTTCTCCATCCAATTGTCTCACAAGACCTTTGACTAATACAAATCCAACAGAATTAGATTCATAAAAAAAATTTTTACTATTTAACCCTATACCATTATCTATTATCCAAAAATTATATTTTCCTTCTATTTCTTCAAATTTCACAAGAATATTACCTATTTTTCTATCATTAAATGCATATTTTAAACAATTTGTAATTAATTCATTTAATATTAAACCACAAGGAATTGCTGTTTCTATTTCTAGAAAAATATTATTTATTTGTAGTTCATAGCTAATAATTTCGGAATTTACTTTATAATTATAAAATAAATTATTAATAAGTTTTTCTGAATATTTTTTAAAATCAATTTTTGCAAAATCAGAAGAATTATATAACCATTCATGTATTAAAGACATGGATTTAATTCGATTTTTGCATTCAAAAATAAAATCTAATGTTTCATCATCTTTTATTTTATTACATTCTAAATCGAGTAAACTTGATACTATTTGCAAGTTATTCTTAACTCTATGATGAATTTCTCTAAGAAGAAGTTGTTTTTCATATAACGAATTTTTTAATGTAGTTATATCATAACAAGAGCCAATATATCCCCAAAAAACATCCTCATCAAAAATAGGTATCCCAAAAACATCAATCCAATGATATTGATTATCTATATTCATTAAACGAAATTGCATATTAAAAGTACTTTTTTCTTCAAATGCTTTATGATAAAGATATAAATAATTGTCCAAATCTTCTGGATGAATGCCACTTAGCCATCCATCTCCTATTTCTTCATCCAAAAATCTTCCTGTAAAATTAAACCATGCTTTGTTAAAATAAGTAAAATTTAAATTTGAATTAGCAATCCATATAGGATTTGGAAAATCATCTATAAGTTTTATATGAAAATTTCTTGAGTTTTTTAAAGCATCCTCAGATTTCTTTGTTTTTGTAATATCATTTCCGATTGATAATATTTCAACTACATTTCCTTTTTCATCAAAAGTAGCTTTATTTGTCCACGAAATCCATACCCTTGTCCCATCTTTTAAAATATTTTCATTTTCATTTATTTCGTATTTATGAGTATTTATTAGTAAATCTTTAATCATATTTTCGAGATTTTCGCCAGCACTATTGTATTTTGGTGTTATTGTTTCTAAAATATTCTTTCCGATTATCTCTTCTTTTTTATAACCAAAAAAAGATACAGCAAAATTATTTATAAATAAAATTTGTCCATTAGCATTCATTTTTAATATTATACTATTTGATAACTCAACCAAATCCTCATAGTTTTTTTGTATTTCATTTTTTTCTTTAAAACGCTTGATATATTTTGTATGTGAAATTGTAGAAAAGATTACCCCAAGAAATGATACAAATAAAATTGTAGATATATGTAAATAAGTAGTATGTATATGATGAAAAAAGTAAAATTTTAATAATTCAAATAAAGATGTAAAAAGTAAAG
>Ga0209727_1000105_pt1 | contig 100163 bp, 110 predicted proteins | sample RifGroC1_FD_183995 | JGI IMG/M metagenome (GOLD analysis project Ga0209727, IMG submission 183995) | Groundwater microbial communities from Rifle, Colorado, USA - Groundwater C1 (SPAdes) (version 2) | ecosystem: Environmental > Aquatic > Deep subsurface > Groundwater | place: Rifle, Colorado... | reverse complement strand
TCAGTAGAAACCGCTTTTATCTGTATCTAAAGGAGATGGAATTTCGTTTCAATTACAGACAGCAGAATTTAGGCTTAATTATCAGGAAATTGTTAAGTAGCTCTAATCGTGTTCTAGACTAACTCCTTATTTTATTATATTTGTCAATGCTTTGTTGCCTTTTTTCAGCAATACTTTTTTTGTTGCTGAGCGAAGAAAATCCCATTTTCTTCTTACAGGCTTTCAAGTAAATCGCTCGCCCGTGGTCAATGTGGAGACTTTGTACTACATCGACCGCACTAGGGCGACGATTTGCTAAGCGAAGATTCTGTGTTTCGATAAGATATTTGATTTTTACAGGAAAATAAGGCAGAATATAGATACAAAAAAATTTAGCTCAAATGTATGACATTAAAAATAATTAAAAGAGCCGATAGTTTTCAAGGTAGTAACAGACCCTTTATTAGAATAGCCAGCGATCATATTTCTTTTAATACTATGTTTTCGAAAATAGCTGGAGTAAAAAAGGGTTAAAGAGTCACTCCATACGAGGATTCAGAAAATTTTATCATAGGATTTGAATTTCATGAGGATGAAAAACCAGATTCATATTCGGTATCTCAGGCTAGTTCAAGCAAGAGGAGGGAAAAGAGTTCCGGTTATTTTTGTGCTGCCCAGGGAATTGTCAATAAATTTCCTTGGATTAAAAGTATAACGAAGTTGCCAGCTACTGATCAAAGATTTTATGATCCAAAGAAAAATGGAAATGTATGGATAATACAACTTTGTCCAGCCTTTGAGGAGAAACGAGCAAGAGAATCAGAGGATATCCCATCGAATGTTTCAGGAATTTATAGATATTTGAGTGAAAGTGGGGAAATTGTATATATCGGAAGAGGTTATATAAAAGGAAGGTTAAAGTCGCCTGAAAGGCAAGACTGGGTTTTTGATGTAGTAGAATATTCAGAAGTTAAGAATCCAGATTTGCAAGTAAAATGGGAAGCATTTTGGATTGAGAAATTTAGAGAGCAAAATAACGGAAAATTTCCAGTTTATAATAAAGTATCTGGGTTTAAGGAAAATGAGTAGAAATTTGACTTCAATATTAAATGAAGTTATATTAACCTGATTTAATTAATCAGGTTTTTTTATGCCAAAAAAGAAATTTCCATTTGGAGAAGATCTTGTTCGCAATTTGTATTCGCTTCGAGCCAATGACGAATATAAAGCGAAAATGAAGGAACTGGAAAAAAAATACAACCCTCCCTCTGATTGCGATGTCATCGATGGGAAAGAAGAGATTGAGTTTCTGAAAAATACTAAATTCATAGAATATATGAAAGAATCTTTAGGAGTGATAGATAAACATAATATGGAATTGGTCGTTGGTCATTTGGTTTCATATCTCGCTGATAAAGGACATCTTACAGAAATTATGAAAGGTGGCAAAGTAAAAATAAATTTGGAGGAAATGACAGAATATTTTTTTTCAAGGTCGGGCATTAAAATAATAGACAAAGGTAAAGCATATACAACGCTAACGATACCTTCGGATGCCACAGCAAAGGAAGTCCAAAAATATTGGCATGAAAACAGAAAGCTGCGGGGTAAAGAGAAAACACGGAAAAAGCTGAGTAAAAATTCCGAACGGGATTATGAGATTTTGCGTTTGCAAATTGCAGGCAAGAAAGCCAAAGAGATAAGGGATATAATCAACGCCGATCCTCGCTTTGCAAAACAAAAAATAGCTTATCAGGATGTTTCAGTAATTATAAAAAGGCTTAAGGATAAGGCAAAAAGCATTACACGTAAGGATTCCTAATCCGTCTTATACGGCTTAAATTGAATACTTTATCCTGACTACATTAGCAATAATGTAGTTTTTTATAAGGGTCAAAGGAATGGAGCGAGGGCGGATTTCGCCGTAGGCGAAAGACGCACCGCTACATAACTTGACTTGATTATTAATACATATCTACGGGAATGTATGGGAGAAGTATTTAATAAAAGATTAATAATTTCTGGCTTTGAAGTGGAATATTACCATTATAAAGATAAACCCGTTTATCGAGGATTTGATCGTGGTCCCCGAAAAAAGCGAGGGGAAGAGGATATTGTAGTTGAGGAAAAAGTGCAGACGGAAAAGGCCAAGTCATCCGTCGATCGTACCCGAAAAGAAATCCGCCGAAGGATTAATTCAAATCCCAAGCTCACGAAGTTCCTGACGCTTACTTTCCGAGATGAAATTATAGACATCGACATCGCCAATCGCAAGCTAAACCTGTTTACCCAAAGAGCCAGAGATCGCTGGTCGGAATTTCAGTATTTGGCAGTTCCCGAATTTCAGAAGTCGGGACGAGTTCACCATCATTTGATTTGTAATCTTCGCTACGTGAGGAGTGAGGAGATTGAAAAAGTTTGGGGAGAAGGATTTATCAAAATAAAACTCTTAAGAAAAACCGGAAATTTGGGTTTGTATCTTTGCAAATATTTGCAGAAAGATATGTTTGACAAGAGAATGTTTAGAAAAAAGAAGTATTTTTGCTCCCAAAGTTTGGAAAAACCAAGAGAGATGGTTGGCAAGAGAGTAGAATTATTTTTGAACAAGAATTCATACAACTTGAAACTAATTCGGGAAACGACGTTTAATAATAAATTTATCGGAGAAGTTGGATACACTCTTTTTAATTTCACAACGTTAGGTCTTGATTTGAAATGGAATGAAAATGAATAAAGAGAATAATAAATTAATTGAAGAATGTTTCAAAAAAGCCAGGATAACTGACGAGCTTTGCGAAATTTCTGTTATCAAGTATCGTGAATCTCTAAAGAGATTTTTTCGATCCGTTGGTGATAAAAGTTTTGCGGATCTCGAAATGAAAGATATCGAAGATTATATTTTCAAAGCGAAGAAAAGAGGCAATAGCAATTCGGGAATAGTGAGCGTAATTTATGCTGTAAAGTGGGCGATAAAAAAACTTCAAGCTCAGGGTTTTATCAAAAATAAAATTGATTTGGACAAAATTTGTAAGCCCAAAATCAAGAAACAAGATGTGAACTATCTGACGAAAGAGGAGATTGAAAAATTTGTAAGCGTAATGAAAAAGGAACTGGAAAGCGGTGAAGCAATAAGAAAAATTAGGACTATGACATTATATGTTTTCTTGCTTGAAACGGGAGCAAGAATAAATGAGGCCTTGTCTATAAAAATAAAAGATATTGATTTTGAAAGCAGGGAAGTGGCGATTATCGGAAAAGGGTCAAAACCAAGAAAACTTTTGTTTTACGATCAGTCGGAATTTTGGATTAGAAAATATTTGAGGAAGCAGAAGCGAAAGTGTGATTATCTTTTTGCAACAATAAGCGGAAAGGCGAAATGGTCATATAATGACGTTTGCCGATCATTTCAGAGATATCGAAGACTATCCGACATTTCAAAAAAATTTACTATTCATACTTTCCGGCATACGTTTGCAACTCAATTATTACTCAATGGCGTTCCGTTAAACCAGGTTAGCTTTTTACTTGGCCATGCAAATCTTGAAACAACGATGAAATATTATATCGGCACAATAAAAATTGCAGAAGCGAAGCAATTTATGAAAGATGAGTACTTTGACTTTATTCCTAAATCAAAATTTACTAAAAAATGTGATGGACTTGACTGAAATATATTTTTTATATATAATATAGAGTCAAAATTGTCAATGTGTTTAAGTTTACAAGTTGTTTCAAAATAAGGGTGGCGACCAATCGCTAGCGTGTCCGACTGCTAAATTCGGAACGAAAGAGGGGGTTAAGGATGAAGAGTTTTCGGGAACCCGAGGAAGAGTTAATCAAAGCGATTGAGACCAAGTTGGCCATAGCCCTAGCCAGGAGGGATATTCTTTTCAGCGAAATCAAGGCGTGGTGCAGGACCTGCTACGTCTTTAAGCTGAACCCTCTTGGAAAACTTCGGAAATTATTGAAGGGGGTTTGTGAAGTGAGATTCCAAAAAGACGTTTATAAGAAATCCACAATGCACAAAGGCCCTGCGCTTATAATTCTTTACAATCCTGATTACATGGAGATAAGAATTCATGTTATCGCCAAGGGATTTGTAGGGGAGGGCGACTGGGGTTATTGGCATACGGAGGACAAGAGGTAGTAAATGCGGAGATCCTGAAAAAGGACATCGCTTTGGGGAGTAGACACAAGTGTCTCTCCCCTCCGTTCTAAGCTCATCAATAGTTGGTGAATTTGGAAAGGAGAAGTCTGGTTTTGCAATTTGCAATTTTCAAAAATATTCACTAGAATGATTTCGCAGAGTTAACAAACTTAATTTAGCGCGATAGCTGCAGTTTCTAGACCAAGAATTTTGCGGAAAAATCCGTTTTGTGCCTGAACCCGACCACCTCCTTTCTAGGGAGATACGGTTGAGAACTCCGATTTATCGGAGTATAAAACCCATATGGTCGTTATAGACTATTAGCACAGGGCAACCACAAAAGTTTGCTATTCAAAAGCCAAAAAAGACAATTTTATTTCCAGTGGGATAAACTTTGTATAGATTAGACATAACAAAGACAGGGCACATCAGCTCTGTTTTTGTGTATCCGCTAGGAAATGGTTCGTTTAGAGGGAGATAATTGGAGTCTACTCCGCTTGACTTTAGACTATAGAAAAGTTAGTTTATAATGAACACAAAAGCTGTTATTTACCAAGTTAAAATACAAGGGGAGGGAAATAGGCCATGATGCTTCATTTAGGAAGAGTGCATATTCTCAGGGTTGATGAAAATGAAGTGGCTATCTGGGGAGGACCAGGAAGAGGTACATTTCCAAAGCCTTCAGAGGACATAAACCTCAAGGAAGGCGACTCTGTCCTCTTTTATTTGTCTGGGGACCCGCCCACCCAAAAAATCATCGCAGTCGATAAAATTTACGAGGGCGAAAGACGGTTCGTTGTCAGGGTACTGGGCAGTCTGGAAGAAGTTCCGCCTGCTGAAGAGAAGGGCAGGGCGAATGTGGAGGTATGGCTGACCAGATTGCCAGTTCCCAGGACAGCAATAAAATTACGAGTGGTCGGAGTCAATGAGGAATTACTCTTTAAATCAGGAGACCTTCTGTTTGACTGGCTCTCCGCACAAGATGAGTACTTTGATGGCTGCCTAACTGTGGTAAGAGAGGGAGAGGTTTTCGACCAAACCTCCTGTATTATGGAATCGGGGGGCCACGCTTCAAGGCCAGTCTTTATGGGGTTAAGGCGGGCCAAATCTGACGAGGTTAGCACCTTTGTTCCAGAGGATTTTGAAGAAGGCGATGTTCTGATACTGGAAATTCCACCCAGGGACAATTTCGTCTTCACCGAATTTCTGAAAATCCAACACCTGCAGTATTCTTCATGTGTGTCAGCATTGAGGAAAAAACCAAGCGGCACGATAGGAGAATTTCAGCCAATCTTTGCCGAAGAACTACAGGAAAAGGCGAGGGAGTTCCTCCAGAATCCCAGCATCAGTATTCTGCGGTGGAGGAGTAGGTGATATTCTCCTGCATTTATTCCAAGAGCTTTGGTGGCTACGGTCATCAGGGCTCTTTCTTTTTCTAGGGAGATATTTATCCCGTAGTTCCCGATTTATCGGGATACTACTGGGACGGTTGAGACCTCCGATTTATCGGAGTAAGAACCCATACGGTCGTTCGTTAGCCTTCGGGCTAATGGCAAAATAGATTTTTTGGCTATTATAAAGCTATTTATTTAGCTTTATACACAGGGCAACCACAAAAGTTTGCGAAAAAATATACTCATTAGGTATTGGAAAAATACTGAGAAAAATCGGGCTTCTTTAAGAGAGGTTGGAGGAGGTGGTAATTCCTTCGCTCCAGGGCTGAAAAATGTCCGTAAACTACCTCGAGTCCTTTGGGACTTAAATAAGGGAACAAGCAGGCTTGCCGATTTGGAAGATATTGTTTCCGTCCTGCCCTCTCAGTTTATTTCTCAATTGGAGGATTGAATTTAATCCTCCCCAATACCCAGTGAGTATATATATAAAGACAGGGATAAAACCCTGTTTTTTGCGTTTTTGTTAAACAATAATTCGTGATATATTTAGAGCGGTAATAATTAAAACAAATTCTGGAATAAGTGAATATAAAAACTATCTTTTTTGACGTATATCATACATTGTTATCTGTCGATTTCAACGGGAATAAAGAAGCGTGGGATGTTTTTTCAAGTTTCTTAAATAGTCGGGGTGTTATTGTCGATACTGTTCAATTTCAGAAAATGTTTGGTCGAGAAAAACAAAAATACTATTCCTCAGTTAAGGATTCAGAAATGAAATTGAGGCACCATAATTTAGTTAATTTAGTCAATGCTGCATTCTTAAACTATGATATTAAAGTAGAAAAAAAGGAGTTGCATGAATTAATATGGAAATTCAGGCAGTCCTATCATCCCGATGTAAATCTTATATCGGGAGTAAGCGACTTGCTGTGTGAATTATCTCTAAAATATATTTTGGCTACGGCTAGCTATGCACAAAGTTATTATACATACAGAGAGCTAGAAAAATCAGGCATAGCGCAATATTTTTCGCATTTTATTTTTTCCTCAGATATTGGATATAGAAAAACCGACCAAGAGTTTTACAAAATTTGTCTAAAAAAAACAAATAATGCGCCAGAGGAATGTTTGATGGTTGGTGATAATTATTTGCAAGACGTTGTTACTCCAAAAAAAGTTGGGCTTAAGGCAGTTTTAATAAGAAATCCGCTTACCGATAGGCAAAATATAATAGGTGATGTAAAACCAGACGGAATTATTCGGCTGGAAGACATAAAAACGCTGCCATTGATTATTCAGTCAATTAAATAAGTAAATTTTATTTTACCAAGAACAATTACTAAAAATAAGGATACCTCCCATAAATACGCTAGCGGAATCTGTGGTGGACACGGAGTGCGTGAGAAGCCGAAGGCACCGAATCGCCTCTCCTTTCTAGGGAGATATAGTTGAGACCTCCGATTTATCGGAGCACAAACCCATATGGTCGTTAATAGACCTTAGCATCAGGACAACCGCAAAAGCTTGCAATACTTTAGATAAACAAAGAGCACCACATCAGGTGCTTTTTGTGTTATCTCCCTGGAAACGGATTATTTTGAGGAAGATTTTTGGATGTCCGCTCCGCTGTTTGATTTTACATTCATTTTCATCTACTATTTTTATAAGACCAAATGACTAAAATCTCTGTACCTTAACAAGGAGCCGTTTATGAAAGATATAATGAAAGTTCTCTTTTTTCTGGACGTTATTTGCCTTATTTATTTTTTCATCAGAGGTCCCTGGCTTTTTAGGGTCAGGAGAGAATACTACCGCCAGGTGTATTCGATGCTGGCAAGCCAAAAAGGCGAACCGAAAACCCAGGAGGAAATGGATGAGCTGAGTAAATACACTTCCCCGTATTACGATGCTATTTGGGGATTTTCCCGAACACTCTTTTGTTTCTGGAAATGGGACCTCAGCAAAATGGTCAGCGACAAACAGAAATTTGATGAAGTTGCTAACTTCTCAGGGGAGGAGACATTATGCACTCATTAGAACGGATGAGGGATATCAGGGGATTTCAGGCTCTGCTCAGAAGTGGCGGACCAACGCATCATTGCCTGAAATGCGGTTGGGAGGGCGTGCTTGAAAAGGACGGCTGTCCCGTCTGCGGGATGTATGGCAACATCCAGCCCATCCACGAGCCTAAAGTCGAAGGGACAGGTGAAATCATCGAGGAATACACGATTGACCTCGAGACTTTCAAAACCGAGCCTATTAACAAATAATCTTTTTCTAGGGCAACCGCCCAGCCAGACTTTCGAGTCTGGTTTTTTATTTCCAAAAAGATAATTTGAGTCTGCTCCGCTTGACTTTAGGAGTACTTATTGATAGTTTTGTATGAAGCTAAAAAGGGGGATTCAGTCCCTTACAAACTTAAAGCGAGGAGGAAAGCCGTGGAAGCCAACCCCGAAGTTGTTATAAAAGGCAACAGGACGCACTTGGTGTTCAAAGATGATGTCTCAATGAACGCCTTTGCAAAAAAAGCTACGGAAAAGCTGTTTGTTAGGTTTTGGGACTTAGTTCTCGCCTCGGGCGACTTCAACTCCCAATTAACCTTTTCAACGGAGGACTTCAAAGATTACATTGAGCCTCTACTGAAATGATAAATAGGGGGATTCAGTTCCTCACAAATTCAAGGTAAAGGGGGGGCAGATTATGCCGAAATTAAAAAAGTTCGATGTGAGCATCTACTGGCGTTCTGTGTCTTTGGACGTGGTAATTCCCAAACAATATGTCTGGGAATTTATGGCTGAGTTTGGGAAAGCCTTTGTTATCACAGATGCCCGTGAAGGTGGTCAGTTCATCAAAGCCGTTGACGGCTATTACGAACATCCTGGCGGATGGCACATCCAAGTTAGCATTACCGACAGCGAGGAGATGAAATTCTACGATTTCCTCCGTGGCTTCTGCCAGCAAAGAAACCTTTCTTTCCGTGAGCCTGGCAAAGACCTCATCAGCATTCTTCGGGTTTTGCGGGAGCTAGAAGAAAAAGCGAATAAAGCTCCGATGGCCGAACTCCTTCAAATTCTCCCGCCTGAAGGCGAAGCGAAGGAGTTGTTGCGGATTGCCGAGCAGCTGAAGTTTCTTTACCTGAATTACGAATCCTACAGGCTGTCGGGAAAATACCAGGAGAAAGAATAAAGAAAGGGGGGTCTTATGACTCGGATTTCCATGACGCCCGTGACCGATTGGGAATTCCCAATAATGAGATGGTTTTTCTTCTTCGGTTGGACTGGGATGATAAGCGGTTGCTCGTGGCTCCTCTGGTATTATAAGTTGCCACCGATGCCCGCTTCCATTCTGTGGCCGATTGGGTTGACCATTCTTTCGGTTCCCATTGCGTGGATATTGGGATGGAAACTTCTCATCGGACCGCTATTTTGTGGGTTTATGGCACGACACAAATCCTGAAACTGAAAGATAATCTTTCGGAAAATTTGTTAGCAGGGCCTATGGAGGCAGTCCCTGCTTTTTTTATTTCCTTTCTAGGGAGATACGGTTGAGACCTCCGATTTATCGGAGTAAGAACCCATACGGTCGTTATAGACCTTAGTGCAGGACAACCGCAAAAGCTTGCTATAACAAAGAGCACCACACCAGGTGCTTTTTGTGTTATCGCCCAGGAAACGAACTATTTCAAGTGAGAATCTTGGAGTCCGCTCCGCTTTGGAATAATTGACATTTTGCCTGAAATCTATATGCTTGAAACAGCACATTTATAGGCACTGTCGGACGCGAGCTGAAAGCGGTCGCGTGGCAGCTTTATTCATCAACTCTCAACAGCCTGGATGCGTGAAAGGACGCATGGGCTAAAGGAGAAAAAAATGAATAATTCGGACGTCAGGCTTAATGGTTGCGGTAGGACGGTTGTTTTTCAGCCAACGGCGACTGTCGGCATGGGAAAGGCAGAGCTGGGAATGGCGGACATGAAATTTTTCGAAGAACTCATCACTGGCATTCTTGACATGGATTTTGCACACGTGGCAACTCTCCAATGGCAAAGCGATTCCATTTCGGGCCAAAGTAGGTGCGGGGGCAAATTGATTATCAAAAAGTTAATAAAAAAATCTGGCACCTATGACGGCGGATACCATCAGAATGCGGCGGAAAAAGTTCGCTTCACCTGTTCTAATCCCAAGTGCGGCCTTAATATGGTCCCGAAAATTCCCTTGTTTACGCTGCGAAGTTCATTTCTGCATTTGCTCCTGAAGCAAATGGTGCCCGGTTATCAAAGTGCTAATTTTTTCAATTGCTTGTCGGTAGTTCGAAATGATGGCTATTGTAGCCATAATCAACTGGGAGACGAAGGATGGGAATCCATCAGAAAAATGGGCACCATTACCATGCTGGGCAAAGTACTGTGGGGAGTCGAAAGAAACTTCTATAAAAACGAGTGCTTCGCGTTCAAAGACTATGACTTCAGCCTCCTGGCCGTTGAGGGTCTCAATACGTCCGAGGGATGTGATGGTTTGGATCGGTGGCTTCAATTTTTGGTCTGCAAACTGCAAAAATTGGTAGGGGATTTGATTGGTCGCATTATCCCGTTAGCTATCGGACCCAAGAAAAGCTATTGATGCCAACTTTTTTCGGGCAACTGCCCAGCCAGGCTCCCAAGTCTGGCTTTTTCTTTTCTAGGGAGATACGGTGAAGTAGTGGTATCCATATCACTATAATCCTATATGGTCGTTAATAGACTTTAGCACAGCCCGCTCGCAACGCTTTCGCGTAGCGAATGCGGGCGAGGACAACCGCAAAAGTTTGCGATACTTTAGATAAGCTGAAACAGGGATAAAACCCTGTTTTTGTGTGCAAATATGACCTTGACGAATACATCCACAAATGATATAATCAACAATCTACATCCTTAGTGTTGTAGAAATTAAAGACGCTTGTGCGTCCCAGGAGGATTGAAATGGCAAAAATCAGTATTGACACAAAATGTCACGGTTCATTCCAGTTTACGCCAAAGCAAGATTATAGCCTTCCCGATGAAGCTGGATTTTCAGCCATCTTTAAGGGATGTCGCATGGCCATCAAGGAAATGGGAGAATTGGCAGAACATCTGGAGGTAATCAAAGTTTCACTTCACCAGGAAAAAGAAAACGATTACTTGAAGCTGAAAGCCGTGGCTGTTTTTTCCGACCAGTGCTCAGGCAAAGAAAAGTTTGAGGCACCCATTCAATTCAAGAGTCCGTACCTCAATCTTTCTGGTTGTGCCGAGACTGTGAGACTGGGCATTTTGAATGCAGTATATTTTGCCATATCAAGGAGAATTCATTTAAAAGAGAAGGAGCTGAAACAGCTTCAAAGTTTTGGTTCGTTGCTAACACCTATCTGTTCTGGTCCGAAAAATACAATTTTTCCTCTCGCTAATTACAGGGACTGTCCTCAATGCGGATTACCAAATCCATTTAATTTTGAATGGGACCGCCATGCTGAACAGAAGCTTAAATGTGCGAGATGTGGCAGCGAATTCAAACTCTAAAACTGATACTTATCGTGTACGAGAGGGAGCATTGTGTTAGCAATCTCCCTCTCTTTCTTTTTTCTGGGGAGATACGGTTGAGACCTCCGATTTATCGGAGTAAGAACCCATATGGTCGTTCGTCCCGATTTATCGGGATGACAAAATAGACTTTAGCTAATTCGTTAAACTAAGACAGGCTTGCCTGCCGTAGCTTTAGCGAAGGCAGGACAACCGCAAAAGCTTTTGATTTTTGTCGAAATTTATAATTTCGCAACAAAACTCAAATCCGCCTCTGGCGGATGCAATTCAAATATACAAAAGCAGGGACAAAACCCTGTTTTTTCGATCCCGACCCGCGTCACTTTTGTGCAATTATTGACCGATTTTAAAATCATTAAAGAAAACAAAAATACAGAAATTCGTATTATATATTGATTTTCTACATTATGGATAAACAGAAATCCCTTTCGGACACTGCTTTAGTTGAACTGGCGACAAAAAATCCTGAATCGTTCGGGATTTTAATGGAACGGTATCAGGGACCGCTTTTTCACTATATCCGTCGAATCGCGCAGCTTTCCAAAGAGGATACGGAAGATTTACTGCAGGAAGTGTTCATTAAGATTTATCAAAAATTAAATGAATACAATGACGAGTTGAAATTTTCCAGCTGGGCATACCGCATCGCCCATAATCATGTCATTGACTATTTTCGCAAGACAAGCGCCAGACCGCGTACGAACTCGCTTGAAGACAGTGAATGGGAGAAGCTAATTCACTCCAGTGTTCATGTTGAGAAAGATATTGCTGACGGAGATTGCGCGAAAAAAATAAAAATTTGCATTGGCAATCTGCCCGTTCACTACAGAGAGGTACTCATTCTGCGATTTATCGAAGAAAAAGAATACGAAGAAATTATGGATATTCTAAAAAAACCGAAGGGAACAGTCGCGACGCTCATCAAACGCGGAAAAGAAATGCTGGTTAAAAGACTGGAAGAAGAAAATATTAATTGTTTTTAATGATATGAAAAATCTGATTCAAGACACCATTGAAAAAATAAAAGAACAGCGCATTTCGCCCGAGCCGAAATGGAAATATCTGGTGAAAAAATACTTTCTGTGGGCTCTGTTTGCAGCCGTTTTGATTTTGGCGGCGATTTCTTTTTCCGCGGCGTATGACAACGCAAATAATCTGGATTGGGATTTATATCGCTTTATACATCAAAGCAGGTTTTTATATATTCTCTCAATCCTTCCTTATTTTTGGATAATTCTAATTGCCATCTTTTTGATAGCTGCCTTTTTTGAGATTCGCAAAACTGAAACTGGCTATCGCTATAGCTGGTCTAGAATATTATTGATAATTGCTGGTGGCATCGCAGTTTTCGGTGGATTTATATCTTTGCTTGGTTTTGGCGGAAAATTAAATTCAAAACTGGTAAAAGAAGTTCCTTTTTATAGCCAACACATGATGGTTACAAAGGAATCGCAGTGGATGCAACCGTCAAGAGGATTTTTGGCGGGAACAATTACATATGTTTCTGAAAATAAGATAGGAATTAAAGATTTAAACAGCGATGACTGGAATATTAATATTGACGATAATACACTAGTCAAGCCATCGGTAAATATTTCTCGAGAAGAAATGATAAAGATAATAGGAACAAAGACGGATGAGAATAATTTCAAGGCGAAAGAAATTCGCCCTTGGACGGGAAAGGGAGAAAGAAAGGGGAGTAACGGTCAAGGCAATAGAAGCTCCAGGGCGCGGGGAAATTGAAGGTCTGAAAACTTTTCCGAAAATATCCGTTCTATATTGTGCCGGCAATAAAGAATTAACAATTAGAAAACAACTATGACAAAGAAAGGAATTATGCTGGGAGTTCTCGGTCTCGCAGTCGCGGGGACGGTGGCATACGCAACGGGAGCCTTGGCTTATCGGGGGGATCCGAACCAAAAGGGTCCTAACAATAATCCCGAAAGGCATGAAGCGATACTCAAGGCTTTTGAAAACAAAGACTACGCGGCATGGAAAGCTCAAATGGGTGATCGCGGAGCGGCTCGCAGAGTAACTGAACAAAATTTCGCTCGCTTTGCGGAAATGCGCCAGTTGAGATTGGATGGAAAAACAACTGAAGCAGATGCGATTCGCGCAGAATTGGGACTTGGACAAGGCAACGGAAAAGGCAATGGGCAGAATAACGGACAGCGCGGGCAAAATCGAGGGGGAAATTTTGTTGACGCGAATGGAGATGGAAAATGCGACCGACTGCAATAGCATTGTTAAACCAAAAGAAGAACATTCAGATGTTCTTCTTTTGGTTTCCTAGTGACACAACTGATATTTTTTAACTCTAACCCGACCCAACATTGAATGTTGGGTCGGGTTAATTTTTGCGGATATGTATTTGAATACTTACCTCGGTAAGTATTTTTTATTGCCCCGTAGGAGCGTAGCGACTTTTCGGGGCGTTATCACCCAGGAAATGGTTCATTTCGAGGGAGATATTTGGAGACCGCTCCGCTTAAGTGTGATATAATCAAAAATATGGAAATCAAAGACGAAATTATCACAGCCAACGGGAAAACAATTTCAATACCAGAGGATACTAAAAAGCATCTATCGGCTCATCCTGATGTTTTGGAATTTCTGGAAGAGGCTATATCAAAAACGGTTGTTCCTGAGAAGGCGAAATATTTTGAGGGAGCAATAAATCTTGGACGAATTATCGGAGAATCAAAACTTATTGAGACTGAAAAAATCATGCCCAATGAAAAAACCACATTCGCTTTCAGGCTGGAGAGAAAATATCCGTCCCGAGTAATCAAGAACGAAAAGGGGATGCTTTGCGATTCGGTGACTATCGAAATAAAATTCGATAATGTAAAAAAAGAATATTACCTTTCAACTGCTTATGTTGGTTTTCCTTGTCCGTATGAGCCATTCTATATTAGCGATGAAACAAGTGATGAATTCAAACAGGCTCTTGATTTTTGGTGCAAGCACGCTCTAGTTTATGATTCAGTAATAATGGATTCGGCCTTTGAGGCTTCTTGGGACGAGGTGCTAAAAAAATATCCGTCAGGATGAGATGAACCTACATGGTCGTTAATAGACTTTAGCAACAGCCCGCCTGCAACGCTTCTGCGTAGCAGATGCGGGCAGGGACAACCGCAAAAGTTTGCAGATTCTTTCAAATAACAAAAGCAGGGATAAAACCCTGTTTTTGCGTTATTTGACATTTCACTTGACTTTCCATATCAAAAATGATACAATTATGGCATATAAATGATATAAAAAATATATGCAAGCCAAAAGCGACAAACTGAACAAAAGACAAGATGCTGTTTTAGCCATAATTTCCGCCAATAAAACGGCATCTATCGGACAAATATTTGAGCATATTCAAAAGAGCTTGGGCGAGGTCACCAGGATTACCATTTCCAGAGATTTGGAAAAAATGCTGGAGATGAACCTGATTGAGAGACAGGGTGCTGGACGGTCTGTTATTTATTTGCTGTCGCCTCAATATTCAATATTGAAGAAGATAGATGTTGAAAAGTATTTTTCCCAAGACCCCGACCAGCGAGAAATCAGGGAGAAATTTAACTTTGATATTTTCAGCCAGCTGAAAGGTATTTTTTCCGATGCCGAAAAAAACAAGCTAACCGAATTGGATGAGGCTTACAAAGAAAAAATAAAGAATATTTCTCCCGATGCTCTCAAAAAAGAAATAGAAAGACTCAACATTGATTTCAGCTGGAAATCTTCAAAAATCGAGGGAAACACTTATAGCCTCTTGGAAACGGAACAACTCATCAAGAATCAGAAAGAAGCCTCCGGACACTCCAAAGAAGAGGCGACAATGATTCTCAATCACAAGAAAGCTTTGGAATATATTGGCAGCAACAAAAAGGAGCTTCAATCCGTTTCTGCCTCTAAAATAGAAGACATTCATTCTTTACTGGTGGATGGCTTGGACGTGACAAAAAATTTGAGGAAGACTTTGGTCGGGATAACGGGCACAAATTACAAACCGCTAGACAATGAATTTCAAATCAAAGAAGCTTTGGAAAAAACTTGCAAGCTGGTGAATGAAACGAAAGACGTTTTTGAAAAAGCAATCGTATTGATGCTCCTCATTGCCTATATCCAGCCTTTTGTCGATGGGAACAAACGCACCAGCCGACTTTCCGGCAATGCCATTTTGCAATCCTTCGATTCTTGCCCGCTTTCTTACCGCAGTATGGACGAAATCGAATACAAGAAAGCAATACTGCTCTTTTATGAGCAGAACAATATTTCATATTTCAAAGAACTCTTCTTGAAGCAATTTGAGTTTGCGGTGGAAAATTATTTTGGATGAGGCGAAAATAAATCCCTAAATCTTTCACGAAACATCTTCCCATCCAAAGCGGAGAAACTTTCTAGGGAGATATTTATCCCGTAGCTAAGTGTAACTTATACTACTGGGACGGTTGAGACCTCCGATTTATCGGAGTAAGAACCCATATGGTCGTTAATAGACCTTAGCATCAGGACAACCGCAAAAGTTTGCTATTCATAAAGGGAAAAAAGACAAGTTTATTTCCAGTGGGATAAACTTTGACATAGATTGGACATCGCAAAGACAGGGCACATCACTCTGTTTTTGTGTATCCGCTAGGAAACGAACTATTTTGAGGGAGATTTTTGGAGTCCGCTCCGCTGAAATTATCAGTAGCTCAAAACGTAATAATAAGAACGATAAATCAATTTTATGATGGGAAATTATTACGGAAATATGATGGGGTGGGGTTTCGGCTTTGGCTGGATTTTTATGCTTTTATTCTGGGGACTTATCATCTGGGCGATTTTCGCTTTAGTGCGTGGCGTTTCAGGACACGGCTTCTGGGGCGGACACAATCACGGAGAACACAAACAGGGCAATAATGCTCTGGATATACTGAAAGAACGATATGCCAAAAGGGAAATACACAAGGAAGAATTCGAGGCGAAGAAGAAGGATTTAGAGATGTAACCAAGAACTTCATATAACTGCAAGAACTGCCACAAATTGGCGGTTTTTTGCTATATACTCCGCTCCGCTCTGGAGTGGGTAACTCGACTTAACTTCCTTCCCCACAAAGGTAAAGTGTCAGGGCTATGAAAAGGAGCAAGAGCACACGAACCCTACGGAGTTGAAATCCGCATACATATGTGTTATTGTTTATGCACAATAATTAAAAAGTATGGAGAATTTAGAAAAAATGGCTTGGCAGTGGGTCAGCGAAAAAGTTGAAAATGTCGACATCTCAAGCGAAAATTATTGCAAGACGAGAGATGTTTTCCAGGCGAGACTGGAAAAAATGACAAATGACATACTACAAGAAAAGGAAATCGGAGAAAATAAGGCATACATTGTCGCTGCTATTGCAGGGGAGGTTGGGAATAATTCATTCGACCACAACCTGGGCAATTGGAGAGACACTCCAGGAGTTTTTTTCGACTACGAATATCGAAATGGCGGATTGATAATTGCTCTAGCCGATAGAGGGCAGGGGATTTTTGCGACACTCAAAAAAGTCAGACCAGGACTGGCAAATGATGAGGAAGCTCTCAAGGTGGCTTTTACGGAAGTTGTCTCTGGCCGAGCCCCAGAAATCAGAGGCAACGGACTCAAGTTTGTCCGTGAGAATGTGAAAGTGGAAAATATTCATTTGGACTTTTATTCAGGTGGGGCGAAAGCTGAATTGAACGAAGATTTCAAAATAAGTGAAGCGGAAAATGAAGTGAATGGTTGCTTGGCTATATTTCGGATAAAAAAATAATTTTATGCGTATTGAGCTGAAAAAATTTGGCGAATTTTTGACCTCACGACCAGCTGGCAAGGAGGCGTTCTTGGCTATGTCAGCTTATCTGACAAAGGGTTTGAGCGAGGAAGAAATTATCGAAATTGATTTTTCGGGAGTCAAGGTTCTAACGCCTTCTTGGGGAGACGAAATTATCACGAAAATCGTGAAAAAATTCAAAAATGTGAAATTCATGAATGTTGAGAACCCGACAGTCAAGGCAACTCTCAAAACTCTTCGGAAATATTCTGGAATCTCCCACGAATCACCTCCTTTCTAGGGAGATACGGTTGAGAACTCCGATTTATCGGAGTATAAAACCCATATGGTCGTTCGTCCCGATTTATCGGGATGACAAAATATATTTTTTAGCTAGTATAAGGCTATTTATTTAGCCTTATGCACAGGGCAACCGCAAAAGTTTGCAATACTTTCGTATAAGCAGGAACAGGGATGAAACCCTGTTTTTGTGTATCCGCTAGGAAACGAACTATTTCGAGGGAGATATTTGGAGTCGGCTCCGTTTTCTGCAATTGTCCTTTTTTGTGTTATGATGTTGAATATGAATTTGAAGATTGAAAAAATTGAAGATTTGGGATGGGATAAATTTTTTGAATCCAAAAGAACCGAACTGGGATTGGGCGATTTTCCTGTTGCCAGGGTGATTGCCGAACACAGGGGAGCATATAAAATCAAAAATGAAAATGGCGAATTTCTGGCGAAAATGACGGGGAGGCAGATGTTCAAGGCAACATCCAGGGAAGATTATCCCGCGGTTGGTGATTGGGTTTCAGTTACCGAACTCGGCAACAAGCAAGCTGTTATCCAGGCCGTTCTCCCAAGAAAATCAATAATCAAGCGAAGATTTGGGGATAAGAATAAAGTTGGCGAGAAGAATGATATTCAGGTTATCGCCACGAATGTTGACGTTGCTTTTATTGTTGAGTCTATTGGCAGGGATTATAATGTTAACCGCTTTGAAAGGTATTTAGCTATTGTCAAAGACGCAAGTATAAAACCTGTTATAATAATCAACAAAACGGACTTGAGTATCGCTTCCGAACTTGATTCCAAATTAGCGGAGATAAAAAACAGGTTAAGAGATATTGATGCCATTTTTACCAGTGTTATAAATAATAAAGGCTTAGATAGGCTGAAGGCCTATATTCAAAAAGGTGAAACCTGTTGTTTTCTGGGCTCTTCTGGCGTGGGGAAATCATCGCTCATCAATAAGCTGTTGGGGAAAAAAGATATTAAGACGGGGGATATTAGTTCTTATTCAGATAGAGGCAAACACGTTACAACAGTTAGGGAAATGTATTTTTTGGAGTCAGGCGGCATTGTGATAGACAACCCAGGAATCAGAGAAGTCGGTATAGCAGATACTAGCGCAGAAATAAATAGCGTATTTGATGAAATAGCAATTCTCGCCAAAAAATGCAGATATGTCGATTGCACACATATTCACGAACCAGACTGTGAAGTTTTGAAAGCATTAAAAGACGGAATATTAGATGAAGATAAGTATTCCAATTATATAAACCTGAAGAAAGAAACCGAATATCTTGAAATGAGCCAGTCAGAAAAGAGAGAAAAGAATCGGAGTTTCGGAAAATTCATCAAAAATTCAAAGAAAAAATTGAAAAAGTCCGGGCACAAATATTTTTAGTCGATGAAGCAAGGAAGCGCCCAAGAAGGTGTTTTTTTTGCTTTACTCCGCTGTGATATAATACAAATATGAACCCAAAGAAGATACAACAAATTCTCCTGTATTGCGGTATTCTCGCTTCAGTCCTCTATATCGGCACTGACACTTTTTTGGCTATGTCTTGGAAAGAATATAGCTATAACTCTCAGACCATCAGCGAACTGTCCGCTATCGGAGCACGAACCAGAATGTTTTGGCTCCTCACTATGATTTTTCTGTTTAATCCTCTTCTTGTTGCTTTCGGCATAGGCGTTTGGAAATCCGCTGGTGAAAAACGTTCTTTGAGAATCACTGGAATTTTGCTGTCCATATGGGGAGCGCTTGGATATGTGTGGCTGTTATTCCCGATGCATATGCGCGGGGAGATTGGGTCAGCCACTGATACTGGACACCTCATAATGGCAGGCATAACCGTTCCTCTTATGGTGCTGTTCATTGGCTTTGGGTCTGGTGCAAGAGGAAAGGGGTTCCGTCTTTACTCTATTCTGTCAATTTTGATAATGTTGGTCTTCGGTGCTTGGACAGGGATGCAGGCTCCGCGAGTGGAAGCCCAATTGCCGACTCCTTGGCTTGGAGTCATTGAGCGTATAAGCGTATATTCTCCGATGCTATGGATTTTAGTCTTGGCGATTATACTGTTGCAAACAGAAAAGAAGGACTTGATATAGCGAAAACTTTACAAAATTGAAGAAACCGCCAAAATCTGGCGGTTTTTTTCTGCATATTCCGCTCCGCTCTCGAGTGGATATCTCGCCTTGACCCGAAGCACTTTCTGCAGAAATTGAACGGGCAGGCTTCCTTTCCCACGAAGGTAAAGTGTGACGGCTATGGAAAGGAGCAAGAAACCACGAACCATCCAAAACACCGCTCAAGAATATCTGATGTGGCTTCAGGTCGAGAGAAGGTTTGCCCAGTCTTCAGTCGTGAAATATCGCTCAATTCTGAAATTTGATATTTGCCTGAAAATGTAATATATTATAGGCATGGGTAAATACGAAGCCAAAATTCCCGAAATTAAGGAAAAAATAGTGAAAGCTATCAATCCCGAAAAAATAATCCTTTTCGGTTCTTATGCTTGGGGCAAGCCGACTGATGACAGTGACGTGGATTTATTCATTATCAAAGAATCAAAAGAAAGACGAATTGACCGGGCCAGAAGAGTGCGGGAAGCAATATCAGACAGCAGAGTGCCAGTCGACATTCTTGTTTATACACCAGAGGAGATAAAAAAGAGCATTAATGAAAGTAGAAATCTTTTTGTTGAAGATATTGCGTGCAACGGAAAAGTCCTTTATGAAAAATCAAAGGACACATTCGGTATCGTGTTTCCTTCACGTTCCTTAACTATTCTGCAATAAAAACTTATGTTGACCGATTATGTAAAAAATTGGCTGGCAAGAGCCGATGAGGATATAAAAACCATTGAACTGTTGTTAAAGGAAGATAAAGGGCATCCTAATCCAGTTTGTTTTCATGCCCAACAAGCTGGTGAAAAATATTTAAAAGGATTTCTAGCTTATCACGACCTGCATGTCAGAAAAATTCATGATTTGGAGGTTCTCCTCAAAGACAGTGTCAGTGTGGATGAGTCTTTTGCGGAATTAATGCCTCAAGTAAAGCTCTTGAATCAATTTTATACCGAATCTCGATACCCTGATGATTATGTGGAGTTTTCTTTGCAAGACGCAAAAGACGGATATGAAGCTGCGAAGGAAATAAAAATTTTTGTTTTGGCGAAAATAAAGAGATAAATCTCCCACGAATCACCTCCTTTCCAGGGGAGATACGGTGAAGAAGTGGTATCCATTATCACTATAATCCTATATGGTCGTTAATAGACTTTAGCATCAGGACAACCGCAAAAGCTTGCTAATATTTTGGCAACAAGAACTATTTTATTGAATTTACTTTATGATATGAGCGTGCTAAATAGCTTACATCAGCACCATCAGCTTGGAGGAGGGTCTCTTGGTGGATACCGTTAAAAAGTTTTTTGTAGTTTCGGCAGCGGGGCTCTACGAAGTCCTGATAATGAACAATGGCGCAGAGGGATTCTCACTTCAATTTAAAAGATGTGCCTGGCGAAGTGGATCCAGCCATGTCAAAGATTATCGGGAAGATTGGCCGATCGATAAAACCCCGCCTGGCAGTTTCATCGGTGTTGCGTACCATTATGGCATCATGGTTTTGGATCCAGGCTACACGCGCCTGGAAAATCTCGGAAAAGTGCCCCCTTACATTATTGAAGATTTCAACTTCAATGTATGTGGGGAAGGGTATGCGCCGCGAATAAAGCCAGTAGTCGCCATGTTCCTTGAATGGGACGTTGCCTTACGCAGTTTCGGCGTCGATTTCCAAAAGCCGTGGAATGAACGCTGGTGGGAGGAGACCAGGGCTGTCCTGAACGTGATGAAAAATTACCCGTTTTTTATCTATGATCGCGAGATGACAAAGCGGTTGCCCTGAATTGCGGCTTTCATCCGCGGGTCGTAAAAGGAGGAATTATGCAGGTGATAGTTTTTGAAGAAACGCATGACGTGTTTGGTCCCTTTAAGTCCCTTAAGGATGCCGAAGGTCATCTGAAGGAAAGCGGTTTTACGGAAGTGTCTCCCAAGCATTGGGCAAATGGAGACGCATATGTGAGGATTAAGACGGTTAAAAAACCGCGAAAGTAAAATCTTCAAGATCGCGGGGAAAATTAGAATGAAGGCCGGCGCGCTTTACCCCGGCCTTTTCATTTGTTTTAGTATTTGTTGGAACAATAAAAATCGCCGAAGCGAAGCAATTTATGAAAGACAAGTATTTTGATTTTATTCCGTATTCATTAGTTGATAAAATTTAATTAATATTCTAGAGTATAGATACTATAAATGTAAATTTGTGCGTTTATGAAATTAGTCTGGAATAATCCTGAAACAATGGAGCCAAAAGGCTATGGTTGCGGTTATTGTGGAAAATCATTATCGTCTGAAAAAGGATATAGAGCACGTCAGCAGGGGTTTGGTGATAGGATATATGGTTGGATATATATATGCCATTTTTGTCATAAACCGACATTTTTTGACAGTGAAGGAGAGCAGACGCCAGGAGAAACATTTGGTAATTCAGTTAGTGGAATAACTGAAGAAAATGTCGCTAACTTATATAAAGAAGCAAGGGATTGCACAAGTATAAATGCCTATACCTCGGCAGTATTAGCATGTCGAAAATTATTAATGCATATTGCTGTTGATAAGGGAGCGAAAGAAGGGCTTAAATTCATTGAGTATGTGGAATATCTGTCAAAAAATAACTACATACCACCAGGAGCAAAAAATTGGGTTGACATCATAAGGGACAAGGGAAATGAAGCAAATCACGAAATATTAATCATGAATGGTGATGACGCAAAAGACCTTTTGAAATTTGTAGAAATGCTATTAAAGATAATTTATGAATTCCCTGCGGACGTGGAGAGAAGGCGGAATAAACAGGAATCTAAACCGTAATTTGATTTTTTCAAAATAATCAGCTAGAATCACCGCAGAAAGTTAACAACCTTAATTTAGCGTGATAGCTGCAGTTTTCGAAGCAATAATTTTGCGGAAAAATCCGTCTTGTGCTTGAACTCCAACACCTCCTTTCTAGGGAGATACGGTGAAGTCCTCATTCTTCGGAATGAGATTCAACCCATATGGTCGTTCGTCCCGATTTATCGGGATGACAAAATAGATTTTTTAGCTAGTATAAAGCTATTTATTTAGCTTTATGCACAGGACAACCGCAAAAGTTTGCTATTTCAAATAGGGCAACTTTACCCCGTACTTAGCGAAGCTATAGTACTGGGGCGCAAAAGCTTGCAAATGAAAACGAGAAATACCTGAAAAATGGTGTTTTTTGTGTTTTTGGATTATTATTTCGGTATGAATAAAATATATTTCATTAGCGGTGTTTGCGGTGTTGGGAAATCAACCATAATGCCTTATCTAAAATTACTACTTCCTCAGAGTAAGTACAAAGTTTTTGATTTCGATAAAAGAGGGGTTCCTGAAAATGCCGACCGCAACTGGAGGGTGTCTGAATCAAAATATTGGATTGGGGAAGGGAATAGACTTTTGCAAGAAAATAAAAACGCTGTCATTTGCGGTTTCATAAAACCCGATGACCTTCCGAGTTTGACTGATGAAAAATCAGCTGAAATCAGATTGATTCTTTTGGATGCGGAACCAGAAATAATACGCCAAAGACTTATAAGGCGATATACTAAAAATAATGTTTTTAACGAGTCACAAAAAGTCATCGGAAAGCCAGTTAATGAATTCATTAAGAGTAATGTTTATTTTACCTTGAAAATGAAAGATATTTTCAGTGAGCATAGCTGTCCGATAGTGGATACTTCAAATCTGACGCCTGAGGAAACAGCAAAAAAAGTTGCGGATATTATCTTAAAGAGTTAAAAAAACAGGAATAAAAGCCCTGTTTTTGTATTTTCTTTCAGGAAACATTTCGTTTCAAGAGAAATATCTCGGAGACCGTTTTGATTTAGTTCGGCTGAAATTATTTTCGTGGTTTTCAAGTATTACATAATGGGTATATATTCATAATAGTCAATTCTAGAAAGCGAGGTGAGAAAAATGCCAATGAAAGATAAAACAGGCCCCAGAGGAATGGGCTCAGGGACTGGCAGAGGATTGGGTTCTTGCGGAGCGGGAGCCGAGGGCGGTCTCGGACGAGGGAGAGGATATGGTAGAGTGATGTGCGGATGGTTTTGGAGAAAATACAAGGCTATGTCGAAGGGAGAGAAAGAAGAAATTCTGAAAGCTGAAGCTGAAGATTTGAAGCAGGAGCTGGAAATGGTTGAAAGCGAACTCAAAGAACTGGAAAAGTAGCCCCGCAGTCCGAAAGCAGTCTTTCTTTCCAGTAGGAAAAGAAAGTTGCTTTTGGTATAATGAAAAAAAGTGAGAATAATTTATATACTATGGTAAGGCCAAGAATTTTCCGAAAACTTCGTTTCAAGCCGAAAAGCCACTATTTCAAACCTCAAGGCATTCCACTGCGTCATTTGGAAGAAGTTTTTTTGACGAAAGAAGAAATGGAGGCAGTGAAGCTCAAAGATTTTGACGGTCTGGAACAAACCGAAGCCTCGGAAAAAATGAAAACCTCCCAAAGCACTTTTCAGCGGATTCTTTCTTCCGCCAGAACCAAGGTTGCCAAGGCAATGGTTGAGGGGAAGGCGCTCAAAATTGAAGAATAATAAAGAGATACGGTGAAGTATAATGTATCCACCATTATCACTATAATCCTATATGCCCGCCTGCCGGCAGGCAGGGACAACCGCGAAAGTTTGCAATAAATACAAGAAAAATGCCTTTTTTAGGCGTTTTTTGATTGGTCAGAAATTTAGCTTGACAATGGGGTATTTTTGATATATTCTATAAAGTCAAAAATACAATCAAAAAAGGAGTCAATCGTGGTGAATTTAGAGGGGAAAAATCCCTGAAGTTGAAAATTACACCCCCTAGGAGGTTTTACACATGTATCAAGTTGCCGTTGTTGTTTTTACCTACTTGGCCAAAGAGAGGCCGAAGGCGTCCCCAGCCCCCGAAGACCTGTTGTATATGGATGTCCAGATCGGCCGGCGGGAAGCAACGAAGCTTCGGCTCGATGTCTACACCGCAGACCCTGATTTCGGTCAAATCGGCAGGTGTTGCGTGCCCCATGAGACCGAAATCAGCTTAGAATACAATGATCTCTTTTGGGGAAGTCGGGTCGATTGCCTCGAGGCGGGCCTGGTTCCGTTCAGCTTATTTTTCAAAGAGAGCGGCAGGCTTCTCGAGGCATATATCCCGGAGAACAAGCTGCCGCAATTGAAAGAGATCTTCCACTGTTGATTATTCCGCCTTAAAGAGCCCCTTAGGTGTATCCGCATCTCTGGGGCTCAAACTTTTTCGTGGGATATTTTTGGTGTCCGCTCCGCTTGACTATGTTTCGAGTATAACCGCTCCTAAAGTTCGACTTTAGGAATCGGAAACCAAATCTCCCGAGCCCGCTCCGCTCTGCTTTGTTTTGATGGAAAAAAACGGAAAAAAGAGTTATAATAAAAATAAAGATAATTTCCGCTCAATCAAATGAATCGGCATAAATCAGAACTTTATTTTTTACTAATCCTGATTGCGGGAATTTTTCTGTTGACCTTTTTTATTTTTAAGCCGTTCATCTATACGCTTATCCTGGCGATGGTTTTTGCCGCCGTTTTTGATCCGATCCATAAAAAAATTCTCGTGTTTACGGGCGGAAAAAAGGCTTTGGCGGCTTTACTGGCCGCTGTTCTCGTACTGATCGTCTTTATCGTACCTGTTTTGTTTGTCGGCATACAGATTTTCCAGGAAAGCTCGCAGCTTTATTCTTTTCTTACGCAAGGCGGCGGAGCCATTGACTTTTCCCGCGGCGTGGGAGACGCGGCGCGCGGACTGGAAAAATTTATTCCCGCGTCGATGCACTTTTCCGTTGATTTTAATCAATACGCAAGGCAGGGACTGGACTGGATAGTCTCGCATCTGGGTCCTCTTTTTGCGAATGTGGCGAAAATATTGGTCGGAATTTTCGTTTTTCTGGCCGCTCTTTATTATTTGTTCAAAGACGGACAAAAACTCAAAAAGGCCTTAGTCGTTTTGAGCCCCCTGCAGGATATTCACGACGAAAAAATTTTCAGCAGGCTGGAACTCGCGATCAATTCGGTAATCAGAGGGAGTCTCGCGGTAGCGCTTATCCAGGGCTTGCTGACCGCCATCGGATTCTCTATTTTCGGAGTTCCCAGCGCGGCGCTTTGGGGCAGCGTGGCGGCCATTGCCGCGCTAATTCCCGGTGTCGGAACGGCTCTGGTGCTCGTTCCGGCCATCCTGTTTCTTTTCTTGAGCGGGGAATCTTTTTCCGCGGTAGGTCTGCTTATCTGGGGAGTGACGGCAGTGGGTCTGGTGGATAACTTCCTGGGGCCGAAACTTGTGGGAAGCGGAACTCAGCTTCATCCATTCCTTATCCTTCTTTCCATTCTGGGCGGTATCGGCTTTTTCGGTCCGCTGGGATTTTTGCTGGGGCCGCTTGTGCTGAGTCTGCTTTTTGCCCTTCTCGAGATTTATTCAACTATTCGCAAGGAACATGAAAGATAACCGATTCTTCGCAAAGAATTGTTTCAAGTGATAAACTTTAATTCTGCTAAGCTCCGCTATCAAGTTTTGCGAGCTTTAGAAATCTCTGAAGTCCATGAAAAAACCCGATGAAATAAAAAAAATCGTCAAAGACAAGTATGGCGAAATTGCTGCCGGCAATTCAGGATGCGGATGTGGCTGTGGCTGCGGAAATGAATCCAATGAGCAGATTGCCAAAAGCATCGGCTACTCGGAGGAAGAAATAAATTCTGTTTCTGAAGCCAACTTGGGCCTGGGATGCGGAAATCCAACCGCAATGGGGGAAATCAAGGAAGGGGAAACAGTTTTGGATTTGGGTTCGGGAGCGGGATTTGATTGTTTTTTGGCTGCGAAGATGGTTGGCGGTTCGGGCAAAGTGATTGGAGTGGATATGACGAAAGAGATGATTGAAAAAGCCAAAGACAATGCTGAAAAATATGGATATACAAATGTTGAATTCAGGCCGGGAGAAATCGAAAAATTGCCAATTGATGACAACTCCATTGACGTTGTGATAAGCAACTGTGTCATCAATCTTGTTCCCGATAAAACAAAAGCATTCAAAGAAATCTATCGGGTTTTGAAAAAAGGAGGAAAAATGTATATTTCTGATATTGTGCTGCTTGAAAATCTTTCCGAAAAGGAGAAAAATGACGAAGGGCTTTTGGCGGGTTGTGTCGGGGGCGCCCTTCTCAAGGACGAATATCTCAAAATTATTGAGGACACTGGATTTGAAATGAAAGGTTTGTCGGAAGACAAGGATATCAGCAAGAGACAATATCAGGGAATTTTGCTTGAGAGTTTGAAGGTCGAGGCTCGCAAGCCATGAACATTTCTGAAATCGCGAGCCTTGTATTCGAAAGACTGGGACAAAGCCCGTTTTTCTTTTTGGAAATATTTGATATAATAATTTTACAATCACACAATTCCTTATCAGAGAAAAAATGAAAAAACAAAAACCATCTTCCAAAGGCATCATTTATCCAATCAAGCATCTTTTTGATCGAAAGCAAAAGCCGTTGCTTCACACAATAGAATGGATGTTCGTGCTATTGGCTTTTTTTGGGATCGGCCTCTCAGTCATGTATCACGAACGCGTGACGATGTTTTTTGAAGAGGCAAAATTTTTTCCGCCCGGGAGCAAAGAAGCGCTGATCCAGACTCCCGAGGAGCAAAAATTATTCACCGGAGAAACGGTTGCGGAGCCGATTGACACGACTGCCTGGGATACCTATCAAAACAAATGGTATGGTTTTGAGATTCAGCATCCCGATTCATGGAAAAACAACACGCAATACAAAACGGCGACTGAAAAAAGCGCCGTCTATGAAACTATTTATAAATACAGGAAAGACAGTGACGACGCGAGCGATACTTTTGAGGGATACGACGTGAAAATATATCCGGTGAAAAAAATAAAAAATGTCGAAAGCACGAATGATATTCACAAAAAAGAAGGAGCGCCCGATGACACGAGCGGATGTGAACTCTTTGAAGAAATGAATTTCGGACCGGAAGGATTTTATTTCCAAAAAGTGAGCGTGAAAGATGACAGCCCCTGCTATGAGCCGGCTTATTTCTATAGCCTTACGAAAGGGAACTATATCTATAATATTGTTCCGGCAGTCGGGGAAAGCGGTGAAAGATTTTCCGATCCGGAAAAGGAAACAAATCGAAGGTTCCCCGAATACAAAGAGGCTGTCAATTCTTTCAAATTTATTCAAATAGTCCGTCCTCAAGCCAAAGCCAGGCCGAAAATCACCGCCAAACGGCCGGTTTCAGCGAAAGTTGTCGGCGGAAAACTGGTCTGCGCCAAAAAGAACGACAAGCCCCGAAAAAGCAAGCAGAACAAACCGGGGCATATGGACATGGAATGCTGTCTCGATCCGGACGAAATCCCAAATCCGTGGTGCACGTATTGATGTAACCGCGAGACCAAGATATTGAACAAATAACGGAAATGCCAATCAGAAAAGAAACGCCAAAATGGCGTTTTTTTTTAGCTATGCTATAATTTTAGAAAGAATAAAAGGTAAGAAAATAATATGCTTATCAAAGACATAATGACCCAGGATGTCATTACGGTTTCCAAAGAAACCCCTCTCAAAGAAGCGGCGGGGCTTCTGGCCAAATTTCGCGTTCACGGACTGCCGGTCGTCGATGGAAATAAAAAGGTCGTCGGCATTGTCACGGAAAGTGATTTTTTTACGAAAGATGCATCAAATATTTTTCTGCCGACTTTTCTTGAATTTGTCTCGCGTGGAAATCCCGGCGATTCCAATGGCGCTGATCTCTCAGAATTTGGCTCAAAGACCAAAATAGAGGATATCATGACCAGGGAATGTGTAACCATAAAAGCCGGCGAATCCATTGAACAGCTCATTCGGCACATAAAAGAAAGGAATTTCAACTCCATGCCGGTTGTTGATGATCAAAATACTCTGGTGGGAATCGTATCAATCATGGATGTGATTAGATTATTATAAAGAATAAGAAAATGAACGTCCAAAAGCAAAGAAGCATTTGCCTGGTGGAAGATGACTTGATGATTCAGGAAGCATATGCGGTGAAGCTGAGGGAGAGGGGATATCAAGTTGTCACAGCGTCGGATGGATCCCAAGGACTCGAGGTTCTCCGGCAGAGAAAACCGGATATCGCCCTAATAGACATAAATATGCCAATCATGGATGGCCTTGAACTTATGGGTGAAATGGCAAAAGACCCGAATTTAGCTGATATTCCGGTCATCGTCCTCACAAATTATGATGATAATAAATTGGTCAAAAAAGCCGGAAAACTCCAGAGTCGTTTCTATCTGATAAAATCGCTCTACACCCCCGCAAAGGTGGTGGATGTTGTCGAGGAAGTTTTGCACAACCGGCTCTGAATGGTATTTATAAAAAAATATCTCAAATAATTGTTTTCCCATCAGCCGCAAAAGCGGAAATAAACATAAAAATAAAATAAAAAAAATGCAGCAGAAAAAAAACAAACCAAAAGATATCCAAGTTCAGAAAAATAGCAACAAAATCATCTTTTGGATTCTTGGCGGGTGCTTGGCGCTATTGCTTCTCGGTGGCGTTTTTTTTGGGGGGATAGCCTATTGGAGCTACAAAAAGGTGAAGAAAGACATAAAGGAAAATCAGCGGAGATTTGAACAAGCTCAAAATCAAGCCCAAAATTCCAGTCCCAAAACAGGAGCGAGCGCCATAACGAACCAAATATCAATTCCGGAAGAGCCTGCGGCGATGGAGGAAACGTATAGGGGCGGTGTTCCTGATGACATTTATCCTCCGGCAGTTTCCGAAAAGGCGATCGGTTTTGTGAAAAAAGCTTATGCAAAGGGCGGAAAAAATTATATTGAAATTGATTACATCCAGTGGCTTACCGGTGATGTGGCGGAAAAGGCCATGCGTGAAGACGGCGAGTGTCCGAAGAAAGGCGAATGCATTGTTCTCAATGATTATTATATCCGCAACCAAAATCCGCTCATCCGGACTTTTGAAGTCGCATCGGATGCCGAGATCCTCGCCCATGATTTCAGCTCTTATGACGCGAATGCAAATTGGAACGAGAGCTGGACTTTCACCCGGTTTAGCAATTATTTCAATAGGAGCGCCGACAACAGATATTGGGATTCTGTTCCCTTCCATGTCGAAATCGGAAACAACCAGATGCTCAAAATAACGGAACAATACATTCCATAGCTGAAATCCGTAAAAACGCCCTGACAAGTGTTGGGGTGTTTTTTTGTTTGCGTTGTGCTAGAATTTTTATAAAGACCGTCTAGCAAAATAAAAATGCTAAATAACGCGCTGAAAAACCGATATATAAAGGATAATGCAGTAATGATGACCGGAACGGTTCTGGGAGGTTTTTTGGGCTATCTCTATCACTTTGTCGTCTCTCGCCAAATGTCCGTTGCCGAGTATGGAGAATTGCAAAGTCTCCTGTCTATTTTTTTGATTTTTGGCGTTTTTAATTCCGCAATTTCGTATTTCACAGTCAGACACACATCTGTGTTCGCGGTTCACCATGATCAAGCGGCGAATTGGGAATTTGTTGATTACCTGATTCCCAAAGTATTGAAATACGCGATGGTGTTTTTTATTTCGCTTCTGGTTTTCAGTTCGATATTTTCTTCCGCACTCCATTTTTCAAGTCCGGTCGGATTTGTGGTGATAAGTCTGGCGACATTCATTTCGACAATAACTGTCATTTATTCCGAAATATTGCGCGGCTGGAAAGAATTTTTCATAATGAGCGTCATCGGAGTTTCTATTGTCTTTGTGAAGTTATTGTCAGGTGTAATATTAACCTTCTTCTCTCATAAGACGTCAATCGTGTCCCTTTCACTGCTAATCCCGTCTTTCGCGGGCTGGTATCTGGCGAAATACTGGAGTAGAAAAAAAATCGCCATTCAGAATGCGCAGGAAATCAAGGGAGGGTGGAAAGAGAAATATTTTTCCGAAATAAATATCCGGAAATCTGCCATAGCTATTTTCATTTATTCTCTCGCGCTTGTCTTGGTCTCCAATCTCGACATGATTCTCGTAAAATATTTTTCTTCACCCGAGCTCGCCGGATATTACGGCGCTTTTGCTCTTCTCGGCAAAATCATCCTCTGGCTCAATCTCGCCGTCATCGGAGTTATGCTTCCGGGAGCTTGTGCTGACGGTCACTCTGGAAAAAGGCCGGACAAAAAATATCTTTTGTATTCTTATGGTCTGATGGCAACCGTCGCCGCTGGGATTATTCTGGTTTATTACATAATGCCAAGTTTTGCCATCAAGCTTTTTTTCGGAAATAAATATGCCGTTAACACCCAAATACTTTGGATATTTGGAGTGATGTCATATTTTCTTTCGATTCTGACATTTGAAGCGAATCTTTCCTTTGCTAAGCACAATTTCTACGTAGTATATTTTTTGGCGGGGACAGTGCTTTTGATGGTTGCGGGCGTGGCGAAATATCATGCGAGCCTTAAGGAAATAGTCATTGCCCTTTCAGTTTCATTTTTGCTTGGCTACCTGTCTGTGGCCATATTGAACTTATCCAGTGAAAAACGGAAGCTAAACGCGGAAAAGATATGACGAAATACAGCTTCATCATCCCGGTAAAAGAAATCAACGATTATGTTCGGGATAATGTCTCGAGAATTCTCTTGTTTGAAAGAGGTGATTTTGAAATTATAATCTATCCCGATAAAGCTACGGAAGAAACCTGGGAAAAAGCAAGGCAGATCCCGACTGGATCCGGAGGCCCTGCAATGAAAAGAAATTTTGCTATCCGCGACGCGCGAGGCGAAATACTTATTTTTATTGATGATGATGCTTATCCCAAGGATGATTTTTTGAAAATCTTGGAAGCAGATTTCGAAGATAAGAATATCGTCGCAGTTGGAGGACCGGCCGTTACTCCGAAAGAGAGCAAATTTTGGCAAAGAGTAAGCGGTGCGACTTTTCTGAGCTCTCTCTCGGGGGGATTTCCGGAAAGATATCGGCCTATGGGAAAAAAAATATTCGTGGCTGATTGGCCCAGCGTGAATCTTTCCATCCGAAAGAAAGAGTTTTCCGACTTGGGCGGATTTGCGGGAGATTATTGGCCGGGTGATGATACAAGGCTGGGTCTTGATCTTCTCATGAGAAAAAATACCCGCATTTTGTATGACCCGGACCTTATCGTTTATCACCATAGACGGGAAGGGATCGTCAAGCATATAAAGCAAATCAGCGGTTATGGGCTGCACCGGGGATTTTTCGCCAAAAAATATCCAAAAACATCCCGAAACTGGAAATATTTTATGCCAAGCTTTTTCTTGCTGTTTATTGTCTTCGGAGGAATTCTTTCTTATTTTTCAAAAATATTTTTTCAGATTTATGTCCTTGGCTGGATAGTTTATTTCGTGGCATTGCTCAACGCGTTCTATGATATCTATAAGCATGAACGGAATATTCTGGTCACTCTGGCCGCGTCATACTATATTTTTCTCACGCATATTTTTTACGGCATAAGATTCATTCAGGGGTTTGTTTTTACAATTGAGTTAAAGAGCAAACTAAGGTAGTCTCTGCGAACTACAAAAACGCTTCGCTCTACGAAAATCCGAACTACGAAAATTTTCGGATATTCGCAATTAATTCGTAGTTCGTAGAGAAAAAATCTATGAAAAAGCTCAAAATATCAATATCATATCCACCTCTGGAATCTCCCAAGGGCGTGCCTCTCCTTTCCCAAAATCGCCAATTTCAGTGGTTTTCCGACCCGACCTATATCTATCCGATGATTCCAGCCTCGGCCGCAACTTTATTGAAAGAAAACGGTTATGAGGTTTTTTGGGACGACGCGATTGCCGAAGAACTAAGCTATCATGAATGGCTGAAAAGGTTGGAAAAAGAGAATCCGGATATTATCGCATTCGAAACCAAGACGCCAGTGATAAAAAGGCACTGGGAAATAATTAATGGCATCAAAAATTCAAAATTCAAAATTCAAAATTCAAAATTCATTCTGATGGGTGATCATGCCACGGCTCTTCCAGAAGAATCTCTTCTAAATTCCAAAGTTGATTATGTTCTTGCGGGAGGAGATTATGACTTTATGCTTTTGAGCATCGCGAACAAATTGGCGGGGACAGCCGAGCTGGAAGGGGGAGTATATTATCGCGACGGAAAAAGCGTGGAAAATTCCGGAAAATACGATCCTTCAAAACATGCTCTGGACGATCTTCCTCAAATTGACCGCCGGCTCACGAAGTGGGAACTTTACGCCAATAAAAATGGGAATTTCAAATATACTCCCGGGTCGTATGTCATGAACGCCCGGGACTGCTGGTGGGGAAAATGCAGTTTTTGTTCCTGGACAACGATGTTTCCGGGTGAAAAATGCCGGACTCGTTCGGCTCAAAAAGCGCTTGACGAAATCGGCGAGCTTGTTAATTTGGGCGTGAAAGAAATAATGGAAGATTCCGGTACGCTTCCAATCGGAAAATGGCTCGAAGATTTTTGCGAAGGGATGATCGAGAAGGGATACAGCGAGAAAGTGAAAATCAGCTGCAATATGAGGCTGAATGCTATCAGGGATTTCAAAATTTATAAATTGATGAAAAAAGCGGGCTTCCGGATGATACTGTTTGGGCTTGAATCGGCGAATCAAAATACTTTGGATAAAATTAATAAAAATTTGAAAGTCGAAGAAATAGAGCCGGCTCTCAAAATGTGCAAAGCGGCTGGCCTTGAGCCGCACATCACCGTGATGGCCGGCTATCCCTGGGAAAAGAAAGAAGATGTCGAAAATACTTTGTGTTTTGTGAAAAAATTATTCAAGAAAGGATATGTTGATTCTTTGCAGGCGACGCTCGTGATCCCGTATCCCGGCACGCCGCTCTATAAATACTGCCGGGAAAATAATTTGCTTTTGACGGAAGATTACGCACGTTTCGACCAGCGCGAGCCGGTGATGAAAACGGAGATGTCGCCTGATGAACTCAAAAAAATGATCGGCAAATTATACCGATCATTCGTCACGCCGAAATTTTTGGCAAAAAAAATAACCGGCATAAAGAACTGGCAGGATATAAAACACATATCTCGCGCCGGCAAAAAAGTGCTGGGGCACCTCACCGATTTTTCTTGAAAAAGCAAAGCTTGGCTTTGGGGAATTCCAAGAGCTTAGCTCTTGGAAGGAAAAAAGCCGAGCTTTGGAAAAGAATTGTTGAAACAAGCGGCGGTTTAGAATAAGATAGGGGAAGAATTACGTAACTAGGTAAGTAATTAAATTTTATGCCAAGAAGCAAAAAAGAAGAAAGAAAAACGAGAAAATTGACAAAAGTTGGCAAAAAGACAATTGCAGTGACGATTCCGATTGAAATTGTCCGCGATCTCAAATGGAAGGAAAAACAGAAAGTTACCATCAAAAGAGTCCGCGGTGGCGTGTTTATCAAGGATTGGAAATAGTAATGAATACAGAAACGAAGAAGAATAAAATTACGCTTTTTCCTGGAGGGTTTCAGAAAGTGAAAAATTACGGCTATCCGGGCTTGGATATCTGGACGGGTGATGATTTTCCGGACGACCTCAAATATCCCGACTTTTTTATTGGACACAGCGCGGGAGCGAGTTTCGTCCTTCGGTACGCGGCGAAACGAACGAGCCAATATATTTTCGTGAATCCGCTCGTGAAAAGAAAAGGAATATTTTTCCTCTTCTCGCGCTGGATAAAATACGCTTTTCAAGAAGGCCTCCCAACAGAAAAATTTATTCCGTTGAAATATTGGCCGGGTGCGCTCATAAAAGTTATCAATTTATCACGGATTGATTTTCTCTCCGCCGCAAAAGATATTCCCAAAGAAAATATCACGGTTATTCGAGGAAAGAATGATAATTTCTTCTGCGACGAAGAGGCGGCAAGAATCATCCAAGAAAATGGAATCCGTCTCATCGAAGTCGCCGCCGGACACGATTGGAACGAAAACATAGAGGAGGCGGTGGCAAGAATAATTCGCGGCTGAATTGTAACCCCCGCGAATTTCGGCGGGGGATAAGCGAAATAGACTATGGATTATCAAAAAATATACAACAAGGATTATTTCGATGGGCGAAATTCTTTCTTTTATAAGCTGGGCTATGGGAATTTTGCCAAGTTTTATTTTGACAATCTTTTCAGGCCGCTCAAGTCATATATTAAAAATAATAAAAAAGGGAAAGTGCTGGATGTCGGATGCGCTTTTGGTTTGATGCTGGAAAGATTTCCGGGTTCATTCGAGAAGTTTGGAGTCGACGTTTCAGAATACGCGATAGAAGAAGCGAGGAAAAGGCTGCCGGAAGCGAAATTTGTCATCGTGAATGCGGAGGACGAGCTGCCGCTTCCTGAAAATAGTTTTGATATTGTCTTATGCAACGATCTCCTGGAACATTTGGAATATCCGGAAAAAGCTTTGAGAAATATTTTTAAGGTATTGAAGGCGGGAGGAATATGCTATATCAACAGTCCGAACCTCAATTATTTCAGAAAGAAAATTTTTTTCTTAGCCGATAGGAAAGAACATCACATCAATCTCTTTTCGCATGAAGATCTTTCGAAGCTTCTGAAAAAAACGGGGTTCAAAATTGTGAAGAGATGGACGTACATAAATTTAACGTATTTCTTTTTTGTGAAATTCAAGTCCAACATCGGAATCGAATCGGGTTTTTTATGCACGAAATAATTCAGCAATCAACTATCCGCAGATTTCGGCGGGGAAATTCAGATATTAATTACTTACCTGGTTACTTGCCTGAAATGCTTTGATATGTGAACTTTGCATTGGGATAACAGATATCAGATTGGCAGATAAAAACTCGGGAAGGGCCGGCTAAAGCATTTCGGAGTAGACGGGCGTAATCCTAAAAGCCCACACAAAACGACATTCTCACATTCTCGAGAATGTGAGAATGTCGTTATTTTGAAATACACATTCTCATATGGAAGTCAAAGCTATTATCTTCGACGCTGACGGCGTGGTGATAAACTCTTCCGGATATTTCAGCGTCCAATATGAAAAAGAATTCGGCGTTTCAAATGACGTCATGGCGCCTTTTTTTAAAGGTATTTTTCAAGAAGCTGTTGCTGGAAGAGCGGATCTCAAAGAGCTGCTCGTGCCCGAGATCAAGAAATGGAAATGGAAAGGAACAATTGATGAGCTTCTCGAGTGGTGGTTCAAAGCCGAGCACTACGTGGACGAGAGGATCGCGAAAGAGATTCGGCGCCTACAGAAAAAAGGCATCAAATGCTGCCTCGGGACAAAGCAGGAAAAATACCGGGCCGCTTACATCAGAAAAGATATGGGTTTTGAAAAAATATTTGACGATCTTTATATCTCGTGCGAAATTGGACACAAAAAACCCGAGAAAGAATTTTTTGAATTTATCCAGAACGACCTTGCAAAAAAGTATTCCATCAGGAAAAATGAAATAATGCTCTGGGATAACAAGGAAGAAAACATTGCTGCGTCAAAAAAATTGGGATGGCAAAGTTACCTGTATGAAGGCTTCGACGGTTTTCAAAAAACGATTTCAAATTTGTAGTATCGTTCTCTGCGGATTTTTTGCGAAGGGCACAAAGCGAAGCGGTGATTGCTATTTACCTTGCGCTTTGTTTTCAACAACCTTGACATTCTGCTTGAGATTTTCGTCATTGGGATTTATTTCCAACGCTTTTTTGATGTTTTCCAGCGCGAGATCAAACTGCTCCGCGTTGAAATATATCGCGGCCATATTTTGGTAGGATTGCCAAAGATTTGGGTTGATACTCAAAGCTTTTTTATAATTTTCAACTGCCGCTTCAAGCTGTCCCATTGCCTGATAAGTGTTGCCTAAATTGTGGTAGGCGTCAGCGTAATTCGGATTTATGCCGATTGCTTTCTGGAACTCTTCCGCGGCTTTGTTGAGATCACCCTGCCGCGCGTACACATCCCCCAGGTTGTTATGAATCTGCTGGCCGGAAGGAGCAACTTTGGCAGTGGCAACCCATAAAGTGTCCTCGTTTTTCCAATCTTGATTGCGTACGATTGTTCGCGCGGAAAGGGATGCGATAATCACAACAAGGGCAAATTGGCTGACCATTTTTGCATTCTCGCTGAATTTCATGATCCGGTCAAACAGAATTGCCACAACAACAATAAGTCCCAGTGTTCCGAGATAAACGTATCTTTCTGCGACGATCCAAGAAATCTTGAACGGTGTCAGGGTGGGGAGCAGAGTTATTATAAAAAAAGACAGCCAAAAAAAAGTTTTCCGGTTTTTGAAATATCCCCAAACAATCAAACCCAGGAAAACCAGGAAAATAAAAAGGGAGATGAGAAATTGGCCCCGGGAAAAGGCCATTTCTGTCTGATAGAGTGAAAGGGCTGCCGGCCAAAATATCAGCCTGAGATAGGATGAAATGGCAATGGGGACTTGGACAAAGGGATTGAACATCCCGTCCGCAGATTGATAAGATTGCGATTCTATGGCGGATACCCGGTATCCAATTTTAGCTGCAAGCAGTATTATTATGAAGAGGCTAATTGAAAAATAAGGCAAAATCTTCTTCCAGTTATAGCGAATACTCCCAAAGGCTATTTCGTAGAGAGGGAAAATCAGAAAAAGGGCTATGGCATTTCCAGAAGAGAAGAGAGTGAGCAAATAAAAAGCGATTGAATAATAAAAGTATTTCCGGTTGTTATCAGAAAAAAGATAAAATAAAAAAGAAAGAAGAAAGAAAAAGGCATACATTGAATAGGGAGCACCTGAAATCCAGCCTACTGCTTCAATGAGAATAGGGTGGACGGCGAAGAGGGAAGCAGCTATAAAAGCTACCCGTTTCTCCAAAGCCAATGACAAAAGCAAATATATGATCAGTGTCGAACCAAGATGGAAAAAAATATTGATAATTCGAAATGTCAGAGGATGAAGCCCTCCGATATGATAGGCGATAAGTTGGAAAAAGGACGGCAATGAAAAATGCGCGGGACCTGAAAATATAGTAAAAAAACGGCCAAGGTTTTCATTTCTAGCGAACCCGGCGATATCGTCAGAGACAAAACCATTTCCAAGAGAATTTGCATATACGGCAAAAACCAAAAATGCAAGAAAGGCCAGAATAAACCGGTTCTTGCGGAAAAAACCCACAAAACTGAAAGAAACAGGGCTTTGGTTTCGATCAGTATTTTGGGAAAATTGGTTCTTCAGGAATTTGTTGTATTTTTCAAGAGTCCATTTTTTCTTGAGATAGTCAAAAATTTCGCTTTCAGGAAGCTCGAGATCCGACGCAATTTTTGAAACGGTATAATTTCGGAGGTTTCTTTTTATATAATTTTTTTGGTAACCGTCAAGTCCCATAAATGGATTTTTTTTGATGCTTAAGATAATATTAGGACAAAGCCAAATATGCTCATATCCATCATTATAGCGACAAAAAACGAAGAAAGGAACATCGAAAATTGCCTAAAATCTATTTTAGCGCAAACTTATCCAAAAGAAAAGCTGGAGGTTATTTTCGTGGATAATAATTCAGAGGACCAAACCAAGGAAATTTCCCGGAAATATACTGAAAAAATTTTCAATCGGGGGCCGGAGAGATCGGCTCAAAAAAATTTCGGAGTAAGCATGTCAAAAGGGGAATATTTCTTGCATCTTGATGCGGACATGACTTTGAGCGAAAACGTCATAGAAGAGTGCGTCAAAAAAATAAAGCAAGGGAAAAATATCATTGCCTTGTATATTCCGGAGGTTATAACGGGCAAAAAATTTTTTTCCAAAGTGCGAAGATTCGAAAGAAAATTTTATGACGGAACAGCTATTGACGCAGTCCGCTTCATTCAAAAAAACAAATTTTTGGAAGCGGGAGGTTTTGATGAAAAAATGTATGCCTGTGAAGATTGGGATCTTGATAAAAAACTCAAGAAATTTGGAAAATTTTATATAATCAAACACCCTCTTTATCACAACGAATCGGAATTTGATTTGAAAAAATATCTGTTGAAAAAAGGCTATTATTCAAAAAACGTAAATGTTTATATTGATAAATGGGGAGAAAAAGACTCAGATGTCAGAAAACAGTTTGGATTTTACTACCGGTTTATTGGAGTATTTATTGAAAAAGGAAAATGGAAAAAGGTTGTCCGGCATCCGTTTCTCACTCTTGGTATGTATTTTTTGAGATTTTTGGTAGGAATAAAATATTTGGCGCGACGAATATGAAAGATATATTTTTTAGTATATTAATCCCAACCTACAACGGCGCTGAAGTAATCGGTGACACTTTGCGGAGCATTCTTTCCCAAAGTTATCAGAATTTTGAAATAATCATTCAAGATGATGCTTCGACAGATAATACCATTGAAGTGATAAAATCATTCAAAGAATCGCGGATAAAAATTTTCCAGAACGAAAAAAATCTTGGATATCCGGGAAACTTGGAAAGTTTGAGTAAAAAAGCGACCGGGGATATCGTATATCTCATGGGCCAGGATGATATTTTGGGAAATGACGCTTTGCAAAACACTTGCAATGCTTTCAAGCTATCCGATGACATTGGCGCGGTAGCAAGACCGTATTTCTGGTTTGACGAAAAAATCGAAAAACCCGTGCGGGCCACGGAAAGACTCAGCTCGGAAAAGGACGAGGTTGTGAAGATAACTGACAATTATGAAAGATTAGTCCTCACTATTGACGTGGCCGGCCAGCTATCCGGATTGGCTATGAGAAGAAAGTTCATGGATACTCCGTTCCACGGGGATATTTTTCCTTGCCACGTCTACCCCTTCATTGCTATTCTCAAGAAGCACCCGATTGTATTTCTCAAGGATTATAATGTGGCCGTCCGCATTCGGTCGAGCCAGTGCCGCAGCGTGTCTTCGATATACGACAAGTCTCCGATTGAAAGCTGGGTCGATTTTGCCAATAATGTTTTTCCGGAAAGAGAATTCTCTGAATTCAGAAGATATTTTATCATTAATTACGTTGCCAAAAATTATGTCGGATTGGTTCAGATCAGAAATTATGCCAGGTACGGATACCTTCTTCGAGAAATCAGGATGCTTGTCAGATATCGCCGGCAAAATATTTATTCACCAGCATTTTGGTTTTTCAGTCTGGGCTGCCTTATAACTCCGCCTCTCATCTTGATTTCGCTTGTTGACTGGTATAAAAGCAGAATAAATGCACAAAATCTGAAGCACATAAAATTCAAATATAAATTGCATGCTGATGAAAAAGCTGGTCAACAAACTGCATAGATCAAAATTTCTTGGAACTATTTTTCCAACGTTGGATTATTGTTTGCGAAAAGAAATCTTGGGTTGCGAAAGCGCCCTTGATCTGGGATGCGGGCCCTCCTCTCCTCTTCAATACTGCAAAAATATAAAATACAGCGTCGGCGTTGAAGCATTTCAGCCATACTTGGAAGAATCAAAAAGAAAAAAAATTCATACGGAATATATCGAAAAAAAAATTGAAGAAGTTGATTTTCCTGAAAATAGGTTCGATGCGGTTATCCTAATCGAGGTTTTGGAACATCTCCCTGAAAAAGAAGGTTATGCAGTCTTAGAAAAAGCTAAAAAATGGTCCAGGAAAAAAATAATCGTTTCCACTCCCAACGGATATCTTTTCCAGAGAGAACTGGACAATAATCAGATGCAGAAACATCTCTCGGGATGGGATACTGAAAAAATGAGGCAGATGGGTTTTGAATGCCGGGGCTTAGCGGGCTTGAAATGCCTTCGGAGAGAAGTTCAGGACAATACGATGGGAGATGATCTCACGACAACTATCAAATATCGCCCGAGGATGCTTTGGTTCGCGGCGGCGACCTTAAGCCAAATAATAACCTATCAACTGCCCAATCGAGCCTTTGAATTGTTTTGTGTAAAAAAAATCAAGAAGTTTCGGCCTTGAAAATAAAAAAGTTCGAATCTTGAAAAAAATCAATGAATATATTCAGCAAAATAATCAGTTATCTCATCTCCATTCCCGCAAGGATCAAAGGAATGAAATTCGGGAAGAACAGCTTCATAGGTCCGGGATATGACATGGGCCCGATTCTCAAAGGGATCAGCCTGGGAAAACACGTAATTATTGGACGAAACGCCTGGTTTGATATTTCAAGATATACAAAAAATGCGGAAATAAATATAAGCGATGGTACGCAGATAGGCAGATATTTTGTTGTCTCTGCATGCAAAAATATTTCAATCGGAAAGAAATGCTTGATTTCGTATAACGTTACCATTGCCGATCATAACCACGATGTTTTCAATCCGGAAATTTCTCCAATGGATGCCGGCATTACCGAAGGAAAAGAAATAATTATTGAAGACGAGTGTTTTATTGGCGCCCACTCCTTCATACTCAAAGGTGTGCATCTCGGCAGGCACTCCGTGGTTGGCGCCAATAGTGTCGTAACAAAGTCATTTCCAGCCTATTCCGTGATTGCCGGCAGTCCGGCCAGATTGGTCAGAAACCTCAAAGATGATAAAACACTCGAAAATGAAAATAACAGTAATAATGCCGGTATATAACGGCGAATCAACCATTGAAAAAACGCTCGTGGGCCTGCTTGTTCAGTCAAAAAAATTTGATGAACTTATTGTGATTGACGACGGTTCAAAAGACAGATCAGTTGAACGCTTGAAGAATTTCTTGGATGGGCGGATGGATTATAATTTGATCCAAAATGAGAAACGGCTGGGACTCGCGGCAGGTTATAATAGGGGAATAAAATCTGCGAAAGGCGATCTGATCGTCACTCTTCATCAGGATATAATTTTGGAAAAAGATTCATTGGAAAAACTGGTCGAGCCGTTTCATGATAAAAAAGTTGTTGCTGCAAGCCACATTGTCTCGCACCCCCTCGAGGTCTGGAACAAATACAATTTCTGGCAAAAAAGTTTTTTTGGCCGCCTTGCCGGAAAGGACTTTTCGGGGATTGACGGAAAATTCGATGCTTTCCGGAAAAGCGCGCTTGAGAAAGCTGGCCTCTTTGACGATAAACATTTCCACACGGCTGGCGAAGACGGAGATATGGTCTTCAAGCTGAAAAAAATGGGAAAAATTGCTGATACCGAAGCAAGAATAATCCATCTTCACAAAGTTGATCCGAATTTTAGCTGGAAAGATATTGTACACAAGCAGGCCCAATATTCAGAAGCGCAGGGGGTGTTGCTCGCGCTTGGAAGAATCCGAAATCTTGAAACATTTGGCCGCTCTTTTTTTCGAGAGCTGATGCTTTTGGCGCTTGTTGTTCCTTATTTGAACATTGTTTCATTGATTTCGATTGCTCTTTACTCATTTCTTTATACTAAGATTATTTTTGAAAAAAACTATAAAGATAAAAGGATATTTATTCTCTCTCTATTTAATATTTTTTTGTTATTTGTCAGTTCCTTTTACTCTTTGAGAGGATTCATTTATGGAAAACAAAGAATATAATTCAGACGAAGAAAATCTTATCAGCATAGTGTTGCCTTATTATAACAGAAAAGAATTTATCATCGATCAGCTGAATAGTATTCTCGTTCAAACATACGAAAATTGGGAGTTGATTATTGTCGATGATTGTTCGACCGATGGCTCGGAGGAGATTATTCAAAAGTTTATTGGAGAAAACAAAAATCGAAGAATAACATACAAAAAAAACGAAAGAAACCTGGGGCTCATGAAAAATTTTGAAAAAGGGCTCAATTACACATCTGGCGAATATATCGCGGTATGCGACTCTGACGATGTTTGGTTTCCAGATAAGCTGGAAAAAGAACTGGAGCGGCTAAAAAAAGGAAATTTTGGAATGGTGTATTCGGATCTGGTGGTAGTTGATAAAGACCTGAAAGTGATGAAACAATCTTTCATAAAGAGCTGCTTATCCTTTTTCAGCAACCAAAGAGACGATTCGTTCGATGAATTGATCAACGACAATCACATAACCGCGCCAACGATCCTGTTCATGGCCGAGCTGAAACAAAAGCTCATTCCATTTTCTCAGTATGTTATGCAGGATTATTGGATTGCAATTGTATCCTCTATTTTTTCCTCCATTGGGTACTTAAACAAGCCGACTGTTTTTTATAGGCAACATTCAGAAAACATGATTGGTGCGAGCCAATTTTCTGCCAGCGGGTTGATTTTGGGGAGAAAAAAAATATCCCTGGAAAATCACCTGAAGATAAAAAAAAATAGCCTTCTTTTTCTGAATGATCTTTCCAGTGTTAAGGGAATAAATGGGGAAATTAAGAATAAAATCAACAAAAAAATAAAAAAAACGAAGATTTTGACGGACTATCTGTCAAAACTGAAGGTGAACAAGACAAGCTTTTTGAAATGCATTTTGGATTGTTGGAAGTTAAGTGCATATAGGGAAATTATACAAATAATTTATTTTCGCCTAAAATCATAAAAAGCATCAGAAATGAGATACGGCAAAAATTTTTTTGAAGGGCACAAGGACGGTTCGCTTTCGTCGGCCAAAGTGGTTGTTCCTCAGATTATGAAATTATTGCAACCGAAAAAAGTAGTCGACGTTGGATGTGGGATCGGAACATGGTTGTCTGTTTTCAGGGAAGAAGGCGTGGACGAAGTGCTAGGAATAGACGGAAATTGGTTAGACAAAGAAATGCTATTGGTCCCCAAGGAATATTTTCAAAATGCTAATCTGGAAAAGCCGCTGGAAATTGGGGAAAAATTTGACCTTGTCGTATCCCTGGAAGTTGCTGAACATCTTCCGCAAAATTGCGCCGAGAACTTTATTGACTCTTTGATACAGCTTGGCCCGGCAATTCTTTTTTCGGCTGCTATTCCCCATCAGGGCGGAACTCATCATCAAAACGAGCAGTGGCCGGATTATTGGCAAAAAAAATTTGAAGAGAGAGGATATTTATTTATAGACTGCATAAGAAAAAAAATATGGGATAGTGATAAAGTAGCATGGTGGTATGCCCAGAATATATTTCTTGCAGTAAAAAAAGAATTGCTGGATTCAAATGAAATGCTGAAAAAAGAGTTTCTTGATAATAGAGGGAATGCGCTTTCGCTCGTGCACCCCCGGAATTATCTTTCAAAGTTCGGGTTTAAATCGGCGCTAATAAATATTATACCCCATAGAGCCGCGAGAACAGTAAAAAAATATTTTGTATGGTTTCAAAAATAATAAAAATTATCAAGAAAAATTTTCTTTATAATAGATTTATCAGCTTCACTGTTGTGAAAATGGAGGCGTTCGTCAAAAAATCCGCCGAACAAATCAAAAAGCAATCGAAGATAATTGATATCGGGGCTGGAACCTGTCCCTATAAAAAATATTTCAAAAATATAAGCTATATTTCTCAGGATTTTTGCGTTAATGCTGAAAATGATTGGGATTTTAGCCATATTGATATTAAATCTGATGCCCACGATATACCAGTCGAAGACGGTTCATTTGATAATATCTTATGTATATCTGTTTTGGAGCATTTAGCTTATCCGCATAAAGCGATTGGAGAATTTTCACGTATTCTGAGAAGCAAAGGGAGAATCTATCTCGCAGCTCCTTTGACATGGGGGGAGCATCATGAGCCATTTGACTATTTTCGCTACACCAAATTCGGTCTTAGAAAGATGGCTGAAGAAAATAACCTGAAGGTTATAAGCATAAAAAGCCAAGGAGGTTTTTTTATTCTTCTATCTCAGACAATCACCGGTTTTCCCCATAATTATATAAGAAAAAAATTTCTGGCGAATACGTGTTTTTTGATTTTATATCCGATTAATTTTCTGATAGGATTCACATGCTATTTCCTGGATAAAATCGATAAGACAAAAATCACGGTATTTTATGAATGCATTTTTGAGAAGAAATAATATGGAAGAGAAAGAAAATCGAAAAACTCCCTGCTGTTATCCGGACAGTATTTAATTGCACTGATTTTATTGTTTTATGGATTATGGGATAAAAAGAATAATTGTTACGGCCTTGGTGCCAAAAGCGGCCAGACACAAAGGAAAAACTGGCGGGATATCGAGATTGGCGGAGATTCTGAAAAGATTTCATAATCAGTACGGATTCAATATTGTCCTTGTTTCTTCTGAAAGGATCTATGCGGATTATTTGAATGAAAATGGCGTTTCTGTCGAATTCAAATTTGTGAAATCAAGCTTGAAGTTCAAGAGCCTGCTGGGGCTTTGCATCAAATCCACGTTGATACTAATAAAATCATTTTTTGTTTTGAATCTCGATTTTCTAGAAAGTAAAAATGAGAAAGTAATTGTATATGCATCTTCCGACCTATTTTGGGAGGTAATTCCAGCATTCTTTTTCAAAATCAAGAAAAAAAAGATTGAATGGATTCAGGTGATCCATCATATTTATCCGGATTGGAAAAGAAGGCCCGGAAAAAAAATAGAGAGTTTTTTTGGCTTTTATTTGCAAAGATTATCCTTTTGGATGATCAGGAAAAAAGCCGATAAAATTATTATTTTGAACAGCGTTGTCAAAAAGGATCTGATGATAATGGGGTTTCCCGAAAACAAGATATTTGTTTCTTCTAACGGAATAGATGCTGGTTATTTTGAAAATACAGGTAAAACGGAATCGGCTTATGACGGCATTTTTTTAGGGAGATTGAGCCATAGCAAGGGAATTGTTGATCTTATCGAAATATGGGATGGTGTTTGCCAAGAAGTTCCCGAAGCTAAACTTGGGATCATCGGCGGGGGAAGCAGCGAAGCAAAAAGTTTTCTGAAAAAGAAGATAAACAGTTTTGGCCTTGAAAAAAAAGTGGTTTTGCTCGGTTTTTTGGGAGATAAGAAAGCGTATCCAATTCTAAAATCCGGAAAAGTTTTTTTGTTTCCCTCGCACGAAGAAGGGTGGGGGATTGCTATCGCTGAAGCCATGGCTTGTGGTTTGCCAGTTGTGAGTTGGGATTTGCCTGTATTCAAAGAGATATTTGAAAATTATACAGTACAGATAAAAGAAAACGATATTCGATTATTTTCTAAAAAAGTGGTTGAGCTCCTGAAACATGATACTCTGCGAGAGAAAGCAGGTATGGACGGCAAGGAATTTATAAAAAAATATTCCTGGGATAGTGTAGCAGCGAAAGAGCTAGAAATAATATCTTTATAGCAGCTAGGATAATGATTGAAAATAAGATAATTCAGAAAAATTTTTATAACAAACATTTTTCCAAAGAAAGCAGCCGGAGCGATGCTTGTTTCGACGCGGGCAAAAAATATTATTTGGATAATTTCATCAGCTCGGTGATTCGGCCTGATTCAAAAAAAGTGCTGGAAATCGGATGCGGCAACGGCTTTCTCACTTATTTTATTTTGAAAAGACCTATCCACCTCACAGCCATTGATATTTCAGAAATTGCCATCGAAAGCATGAAAAAAATATTTGCTCATGAAATCGAACAAGGGAAACTAGATTCGAAGTGCGCCGACATCCTTGAATTTATGGAAAGTACGGATGGAAAATACGATGCCATAATCGGCTCAGGAATAATTCATCATATTCAAAAAAAAGATTGGAAAAAATTATTTGAATTAGCACATAATAAATTGAATCATGGTGGGATTTTCGCTTGTGGCCCAGAACCAAATGCAGGGGGATTATATGCTTTCATTTGGCCCATGGCGAAATTTTTTTATAGCTTGTTCGGAATTGATTATGACCGGGAAGTTGAAAAGGGCACATTCGATATGATCCCGAGGAAGCTAAAGTCGGTTCTCAAAGAGGCGGGATTTCGAAATCCTGAAATCATCCCGTATCAAGTGATTCCCCATTTTCATTTGAAAATTCTGGAATATTTTGGCAAGAAAATAATAAAACATGTTCCAGGAAAATTATCATTTTATATAATTATTAAGGGAGAAAAGAGATAAAATGAAAAAAAAAGTTCTCTTGTATAATGCGATGCAAACAGCCTATGCCAACTCGGATAATTCTCCGTCTTTTTCTTTGATGGCATTGAGCGCCTATCTCAAGCAAAAGGGATATCAAGCAGAATTGCTGCTGAACAATTGCTCCGACACGGAACTGAAAAATACCTTGAAGGACTGCCTGGCGGTAGGCTTTTCATTGTATACAGGCGGAACAAGAGATGCCTTCAAGATAGCCTCGCGGATAAGATCTTTTTCTCCGGAGCTTCCTTTGATTTGGGGAGGCTACCATCCGACCCTGGAAGCGGACCAATGCCTCCAAAGCGATTATATCGATTATGTTATTCGAGGACAGGGAGAAATTACCTTATTAGAACTGTTAAAAAATTTTGAAAAACCGGATGAAAATCTGCTGGAATCCGTAAAGGGATTGTCTTATAAAAAAAATGGAGAAATATCCCACAATGAGACAAGAGAGTCTTCAAATATAAACGGATTTCCAAGTTTTGATTATGGCCTGTACGGCCATGTGTTCAAAAATGCTTCTGAAGCCACGTATATAACCAGCCGGGGATGCCCGTTTTCCTGCAAATTTTGCTGCTCGTCAAGCTTCAATCGAAATCACGGAATGAAGTTTTACCAGCTTTCTTTGGACAGGGTTTTTTCTGACCTTGAATTTTTGATATCCACCTATAATCTGGAAAAAATAAATTTTTTTGACGACAATTTTTTTATTGAATCCGGAAGGATAAGGAAATTTGTCGAAGGATATAAGAAAAGGGGCTTCAACTTTCAATGGACAGCCTATGGGCGATGCCGCTTCTTTGCAAATGCTGAAGATGACTTGATAAAAAAATTGAAAGAAACAGGCCTGGAAAGAATTTTTTTTGGAGTCGAATCGGGATCTCAAATGATTTTGAACATGGTGAACAAACAAATGAAAACAGATGATGTTTTGCTGGCACTTCGAAAAATTACCCAATTTGGAATTTTGGGAGACTTCACTTTTATCAACGGTTTTCCCAATGAAAAGGTATTGGACGTTTTCAAAAGTTTAGGGCTCAGGAACAAAATAAAGAAAATATCTCCAAAATCAAGCGTGCGCTTTTTTGTTTTTACGCCGCTTCCCGGAACAGAAATGCTGGAAACCTGCGAAAAACTCGGATATAAAAAACCCGAAGGAGTCAGAGACTGGAAGTCTTATGAATACCATTCGTTCAAAGCTCCCTGGCTGTCTCGGAGCTATCAAAGCTTTGTAAACAGCATTTCCTGGGCAGCGCAATTCAGCGAACTGGATCCAAGCATTGGGACGAATATATTATCAAAATTAGTTTTCAAATTTTTGGCAAAAGATGCCGATTTTCGCTTCAAGCACAAAATATTTTTTCTTTCTCCGGAATTCAAAATTATAAATACTATTTATAGAAGAAAAATAATACGGGGGTAACTTGAAATCATTAATCATTTTTATAATTACATGAAAAGTGGAACTAAAAAAATTATCGCTGTTAGCGCTGTCGTTCTCTTGCTGGCCGCATCAAGGCTCCTGAAACATCCCTACAATTTCACGCCCATCACTGCTATGTCGATATTTGCTGGATGCTATTTGCGAAAAAACTGGGGGCTGGTCTTTCCGCTGGGAGGAATGCTGGTCAGCGACTTTTTCATCGGTTTTTACGACTGGAAACTGATGGCAGCGGTTTATGCCGGCATTGCAATATCATTCTATATTGGCTGGTATCTGCGAAAAAAAATAACATGGAATCGAGTGATTTTCGCGGCTTTGATATCTTCTTTGCTTTTTTTTGTTGTTTCTAATTTTGCAGTATGGTTGTTCTATCAGTGGTACCCGCATACGCTGGCCGGTTTGAACCAGTGTTTCATTTTGGCGCTGCCTTTTTTCAAGAACAGTTTGGCTGGCGACTTGATTTATACCGGAGCGATATTCGCTGCCTATGAATTTTCCTTTAGAAAAATAAAGCAACGGGCCCTTCCTAAGGCTGCCTAAAAATATGTTTGAAAAAGATCCTTTGCTGAATCTGGACAAATCTCCTCACAGTCCGCACAATATTATTCCCAATCTGATAAAGAAAGAAAAAGCTTATATTTTAGACGTGGGCTGCAACACAGGGATGATAGGCAAAGAGATTATCAAAAAAAAAGCGGCAATTGTTGATGGTATTGATATCAACAAAGAGGCCCTGAAAAAAGCTTCGGAAGCCTATCGAAAAGTTTTTCAGCGGGATTTGTCTCGTGATAAAATAGAAATCGAGGAAGAAAAATATGACTATATAATTTATTCCGATATTTTGGAGCATCTGCCAAGACCGGATCAAATATTACGGGACATGAAAAGATATCTGAAGGGCGATGGAAGAGCGATTATATCTTTGCCTAACGTTGCGCGATTAGAAATCAGAGTCGGTTTGCTTTTTGGAAATTTTGACTATAAGCCGGGAATTCTAAGCGAAGATCATTTGCGTTTTTTCACCAAAAAGAGCGCTATTGAAATGATCGAAAAATGCGGGTATGGAGTAGTGGGCATAGTTCCAACCGGATTTGGGCATCGGTTTGGGATGTTGACCACCCTGACTGCGTTTCAATTCGTTTATGTTTGTAAAAAATCATTATGAAAGTGCTTGTCATTGAACCATGTTTTGTCGGCTACGGAGGTTATTTCCGGTCTTACAATATTTGCCTCAGTTTAAGCAAAAAACACATTTCAGCGGATTTGCTTGTTTCAAGCAACAAAAAATTTAACTTCTCCATAAAAAAAACAAGAATAAATGAAAACTTTTGCCAGTACGAACTGCCAAGATTCAGTATCCATCCTTATCTTAACGGCCGGTTAGTGAGAGCTTTCCTGGCAATTATATTGGGTCTCTGCAAAAAATATGACATTATCCACGCGTGTGTTCCAACGCAGCTCGAATCAAATGTATCGGCTTTTTTCCTGAAACTCCTTGGGAAAAAAATAGTGATTGATTGGGATGATTATTGGATAGGCAGTCCGCTTTTCAAAAGAGACACAATCGTAAAAAAATATATAACTTTTTGCGAAAAAAAGTCGCCCAAATATTTTGCAAATATCGTTGTTGTCAGCGATTTTTTGGAGGATAAAGCAAAAAAATGGGGTGCGAAAAAAATCCTCAAGCTGATAAATGGAGTGAATGCCAGCCAATTCACTGTGCACACAAGAGAAGAGGGAATAAGCAAGCTAGGTTTGGATGAAAATAAAAAATATTTATTAACTTTCGGAAATAGTTTTGCAAACGATAGGGCGCGCCTGCTTTTCGATACTTTTGAAAGGATATTCAATCTGGATCCCGAAGTTTATCTCTTATTCAATCTGGATCCCCTGAAAATAATTGGGGAACAAAGCCTGGCGAAAGAACGCAATTTTAAATGCCTGAAAAATATAATCAATGTCGGATACATTAGCCAAAATGATTTGGGCTATTATCTGGGTGTTTGCGAAGCCGTTATTTTTCTGCAGGGAGAAACGAAAGATGAGATTGCCTGTTTTCCCATAAGAATCGGGAGTTATCTGAATGGAGAATCTGCTATAATAATAAACGACGTCAATTCTGAAACTGGAAATACGCTGAAAAAATGCAATTGTGCCATCATAGAAAAAGATTTATCAATTTTAGCACATAAGGCCGTTGAATTTATACACGACAAAAATCGGCAAGTGGAGATGAAAAAAAAAGTTATATCGGCTAAAAATGAGTTGTCTTGGGACAATCAGATAGAAAAATTGGTTCATTTTTACGGCGAAATAATCCAAAAAAGAAAATAATGTTAGGCTATATAGAATGAATATGATAAAACAGCGAGTTGATGCTTCCGTATACGATGACAAATATTATGCCGGACGATATCAAAATATTGACTATCGGAATTTGGAAAGATTGGGCGACTTTGGCCATATCTATCAAAAAGCCGGTTCCATGCTGCAGCCTGAAGAACAGGATAAGATTGTTGATTTCGGATGCGGGATTGGTCACCTATCCTTTTATTTATTCCTGAAGTACAAATGCGATGTAACCGGAGTAGATTATTCGCAGGACGCTCTTTTTTTATGCGAGAAAAATCTGAAGTTGCTTGAAGCTCGGATTGAATATTCTTCGATTAGAGAAAAAGTACGCTTTGTATATTTCAATATCAATAATCCGCCCAACTTCAAAAATATCAAAGCAGTTTTTCTGATTGATGTGGTCGAGCATCTGTATGATCACGAGCTGAAGCTTGTTTTGGGTGAAATAAAAAAATGGGGCGGTAAAAATGGAATTCAGATTATTATCCATACGGATAACAATAATTATTTGAAATTCATCCGGCCCATACTGGATTTTTTGGCCGTTTGTTTCAAAAAAAACACTTATCAAAAGTTGAACAAGGGATATGCGGAAGTGGCGAAAGGCCACGTGAATCTCACAACTGCTGGAAGACTCAAGAGAAAACTGGTTTCGCATAATTTCAGAGTTTTGAAGATTGAATATCCATTGATGAATACTACCACGACCAAGAATCAGCTGGGTCCAATAGCACAGCACTGGTTTGTACTGTATCCAATAATTTTTTTTGGCAAGATTCTGTATTTCTTGCGGCCGAGCTTTTATGTCCTCGCGGAAAATAAAGAGACTTTCCAAAACTAACTGCATGAGCATCATATATAAGCATGATAAAGCTGTCGAAAGTGTTTTGTGCACAATAAGCAAAAAATATTCCGGCTATAATAAGTTTTTGGATGTGGGGTGCGGATATGGAGATAGGACACTTATTTTCAAAAACAGTCAGCGTGAAATTATAGGCATTGATTATATAAATTATCATTCAAAAAATTATAAGGATTTCACTTTTTTGAACAGAAACTTTTTCAACAGCGGGTTTAGCCAAAAGTCTTTTGATATTATTTTCTGCTTTGATGTTCTAGAGCATATGGAGAAGCCGGAGAGGCTTCTATCGGAAATACATAGTTTATTGCGGCCCGGCGGGATATGCATATTATCGACACCAAATAAGCTCAGAATTTTAGGGGCCATTCTTATTGCAATAGGAAAACGAAAATTTCCATATTGCCTGGATGAAAGAAATAAGGAAAAATATCCGGAATATTGGCATATAAAAGAGTATACGGGCAAAGAATTGCGGCAAATTGCGAGCGATAACGGATTCCAGGTTGAAAAGTTTTATAAAGTTTTTTATGGTTTGACTGGCGGACGCGGTTTTAAATTTTTGTTTAATTTGCCTTTTTATCATAATTCCATTATTGTGATGAAAAAATCATAAGTATTTTTTATGAAACCAATCCAAATTCTTGTCGTTGATATGGGGTCGCAATACACGCTGGTCATCGGACGGACGCTTCGCGAGCTTGGGTTCCGAAGCGCTGTTTTGTCGCCCGGAAAAGCCGAGGGGTGGCTGAAAGCAAACAAGCCCCAAGCCGTCATTCTTTCCGGCGGAAGCGCGAGTGTTTACGAAGAAAATTCTCCTCAGCCGCCAAAATATATTTTGAAAATCGATATTCCAATTTTAGGGATATGCTACGGAATGCAATGGATTTCGCACAAAACCGGCGGGCTGGTCGCTCCCCATCACGAGAGAAAAGAATACGGGGAAGCAGTGGCGAAGTTCGACACAAAAGATTTGCTTTTCCGCGGTATAAAATCCAAAAGTATAGTCTGGGCAAGTCATGGGGACAGTGTGGAAAAGGTTCCGGTGGGATTCAGAATAATTGCGCGATCGGTTGATGAAAAAGTTATAGAAGCGATGTCGAGTCCGTCCAAAAAAATATGGGGTGTTCAATTTCATCCGGAAGTGACGCACACCAAAGAAGGCAAAAAAATACTCCTCAATTTTTTGGAAAAAATTGCAAAATGCGAAAAAGATTGGCAACCGGCGGACATAGTTGACGATATCAGAAATGAGACATCAAAAGTTGCTGGAGACAAAAAAGCAATAATTGGATTTAGCGGAGGGGTGGATTCAACAACACTTTCGGCGGTTCTGGCTCCGGTATTTAGAAAAAATCTGCTGGCGGTTTGCATCGATACGGGAGGACTTCGGAGGAATGAGCTTGAAGAAATAAAATTCAACGCGCGGGCGGCCGGGGTGAATTTGAAAATTGTGAAAGCAAGCGCGCGTTTTCAGAAATCAATCGGACGCGAGACGCATTCGGAAAAAAAAAGAAAGCGCTTCAAAAAAATATACGGGCGCATTCTCGAAGAGGAAGCCAAAAAATTCCAAGCCGATTTTATTGTGCAGGGGAGCCTGGCGACTGATCTCATTGAATCGGGATCGGCGGGAAAAGCCGATCTCATCAAATCGCATCACAATGTGGGGCTCAATCTCAAAGAGAAAGAACTGCATCCTTTCCGTAATTTGTTCAAATATGAAGTGCGCGAGCTGGCGCGGTCACTGAAACTGCCGAGCTCGATATCAGAGCGTCAGCCCTTTCCCGGTCCGGGGCTTTTCATCCGCATCATCGGCGAGCCGCCCCGAAAAGATAAGCTCAACATTGCGCGCTGGGCGGACGGCGAAGTGACGGATATTTTGAAAAAACATGGAGCTTATAAAGGTGTGTCGCAATTGATCGTAGCTCTCGATTGCCAAAGGACGGTTGGCATCAAAGGCGACGGGCGGGTCTATGCCTATTCGGTAATTGTCCGGGGCGTGAAAACTTTGGATTTCATGACGGCGGAAGGCGTTCAATTTCCGGCGAACATCCGGCGTGAAATTTCAACCGTCGTTACGCGCCATCCGAAAATTGTCCGCGTCTTTTTCGACGAAACCAATAAACCGCCGGCCACAACGGAAATGGAATGATTGAGCTAAGCCCGACATTGTTCACAGAAATCCTAGTCTTGAGGAATAAAAAAAATCGCGCCGGAACGCGATTGCGGAATATCGATTTATGATAAATTCATGAAGCAAGAATCTTTTCAACCGCTTTTTCAAGGTCAGAAAGGTCATCCTTGCAAGTGCTCCAGACCGTTTCCGGATTCACGCCGAAATATTCGTGAATGATAAAGTTCCTCATGTCGATCATATTTCTCCAAGGGATGTCCGGATATTTTGAACGGAGTTTCGGCTCAAGATTGTTCGCCGCTTCTCCGATAATCGCGAGTTGGCGCACCACGGCATCGACAGTTTTTTCATCCCGGGAGAAAGAATCATAGTCAAAGCCATTCAAATATTTTTCGATGGTTTTGACGGAGTCCCGGATATGTTTGAGATAAACCCTATCCTTCATACACGGTTTCAGCGTTATGCATTACTTCGTCGCGAAAATACTTGCTCAAAGATCCCGGAGTTACAAGGTCCACTTCTCTCCCAAGATGTTCTTTGAAATGGCGATAAATCCCGGCCAGTTTGAAGAAGCCCACGCTTGCTTTCGGCTTGAACTCAATCAGAATGTCGATATCGCTGTCGATCTTGGCAGTTCCATGCAGATATGATCCAAAAAGAGCAACTTTTTTGATCTCATCCTTGAGGCTGTCATGCTCGACGGTTTCCCGAATAATTTTCTTGACTTCTTCCTTGTTCATGCTTTCAGCTTACCATAAAATGTGTCTCTGTCAAAAGATAACACGATATTTTTTCAACAAAATTGTTGATATACTGTAAATAAAGCTTTATACAAAGCAAAATAATCACTTTTGATTTGACAGAGGCCTGTTTTGGGTATATGCTATAACATTGGATATAGTACCTTGAAATTGTGCATTTTACGGCAAATCATTGCGGTTTTTGGCGAGTTTTGCGAAAAGTTTTCCGAAAACCGCAATGACGCGGTATATCAAAAAACGCGCCGTCATTTGACGACCGCCAAGGAGGACTTGCATGAGCGCAACCCTTAAGCAAGGAAAGAAATTATTATCTGTTTTTGAGAACACGTCTGCGGAACGGATGCAGGCGATTATTGAGTCAGGTTTTCTTGCGGATCTTCGCGATGGCAACATTGCGAGAGTAGACCGCGACGAATTCAGGCAGATTCTGGGGCTTATGGCTCTAACTCCCAAGCCAGATTCTCTGCTCAAATTCATCCGGATTATTGCCATCCCCTCAACCAAGAAATTCATCGCCCGCGATCACTTCGTGGCTAACATCAAGGAAGGTGCCCGGGCGAAAATCTCCTATCTGGGAGATAATTTCCGCCAGGAATTCTTGGACAAGATCGAAAAACCGGCCGGGAAAAACAGCCTTCGCTGCCACGAGCTTCTGAAACCATCGGTAGACGGCTCGATATTCGCTGAACTCGGCGGTGAAAAAAAAGTCGCGTCCACGCTTGCCCAGATTTATTGGCTGATGGAACAGCAGCCAAACGGCGAAGACGGCACCATGCTGAATGACGGACGTTGGAATATTTTTTATATTCCTAACACCGCTGGTGTGCTTCGCGCGGTCTGCGTGTTCTGGAGCGGTGGCGGTTGGGGCGTGGATGCGGGCTCTGTTGAGTTTCCGTTCAGGTGGGACGTGGGCAGCCAGGTCTTCTCCCGCAATTCCTGATCTTTTTTCCTTCGAATCTTTGAATTTTAACTCTTTGATTCTTTGGAACTTTGACCCTTCTCGATTTCTTCGGAAATTGTGGAGGGTTTTTTCTTTGCGATTTTTTTTGATATAATTTTCTTGAGACTATGTGTTACGCAACGGCTACGGCTTTTGCGTCATGGCTTCAGGAATTTTTTCGCGAGAGTCGCGCCGGACACGTCTTGCGCGAGAGTGCGGAAAATATTCTTTTAAAAAAATGTGAATTGGTGCAGAAAACTGGAGGACTTCGATGTCCCGAATAAGATACAGCCCCGAGAGAATTCGAAGGGCGGTGGCGTGGATGGTTTTCTGCTCGAGAACGAGCTGGTGTGCTTCGCGCGGTCTACGTGAACTGGAACGGTGGCGGTTGGAACGTGAATGCGAACTCTGTTGAGTTTCCGTTCAGGTGGAACGAGGGCAACCAGGTCTTCTCCCGCAACTCACTGATTTCCTCTCCCGCTGTTTTGCGGGAGAGTTTTGCTCTGAAGCCCCTTTCGCCATCCTCCGAGCATTCGCCCGATTTCTTCAAGTCTTGTTGAAAGTTCAGTGAATTTATCGGTCGGAATCAGTTTGCTTTCCCAGGCAAGTTGCGCAAAAAATTTGAGAATATCAAGCTGTGATATTGTTTTTCCGAGCAGAATTATTTTTTGATCGGGCGGAAGATATGCGGCGGTGAAAGTCAACTCAAGAACCGCCAGATATGATTGTTCAATTTTCTGTCCGATGCTGAATCGTTCGATTTTCGGAAAATTGCGATGCAATGCCAGCCAAAATTGATAAGCTTCTTTTTCTTTTTGAATAACGACCGGAAGCGTCGGGGGGGGGGGTTCATGGAAATGAAAAATGAAAAATTAAAAGTGAAAAATTTTTGAAAAGCCTGTCATTAAAAAAATTTGAGGATATAATTTCGGTTGAAAATCTTTTGCTAGCGTGGCAGGAATTTGAGCGCGGGAAGCGAAGTCGGAAAGACGTGCAGGAATTTTCTTTGCGAGTGATGGATAATATTTTCTCGCTCCACCGCGACCTTCTCAATCATACTTGGAAGCACGGCGGTTATCAAGCTTTCAAGATCAATGACCCTAAGCCGAGAGATATTCACAAAGCTTCGGTTTGCGACAGACTTTTACATCACGCCGTTTACCGGATTCTTTATCCTTTTTTTGAAAAAATATTTATCGCCGATTCGTATTCCTGCCAAATTAGAAAAGGCACGCACAGAGCGATTAACAAATTTCGCAAGTTCGCATGGAAAGTCAGCCAGAACAACACGCGAACTTGCTGGGTTTTGAAGTGCGACATCAGAAAGTTTTTCGCGAATATAGATCATGAAATCTTGCTTGGTATTTTGCGGGAGTATGTTCCGGACAAAAATATCATCCGGCTTCTTGAAAATGTGATAGGAAGTTTTTATTCAGATCGGTTTGGAGTTGGCCTGCCGCTTGGGAATCTCACTTCGCAGCTTTTTGTAAATATTTATCTGAATGAACTTGACCAGTTTGTGAAGCACAAACTGAAAGCCAGATATTACATTCGCTATTGCGACGATTTTGTTATACTTTCTGAAAATAAATCTTGGCTTGAGCGGCAAATCCCGTTGGTAAGAAATTTTCTTTGGAAAAAATTACGGTTGAAGCTGCATCCCGATAAGGTTTTCATAAAAACGCTGTCTTCCGGCATGGATTTTCTGGGTATGGTGAATTTTCTTGATCACCGGATTTTGCGGACGAAAACAAAAAGAAAAATGTTAAGAAATATTTCGGAAAAACATTTTTTATTGAGAGAAGAATTTATTTCCGATAGTTTACTCAATCAAAGTTTGCATTCGTATCTGGGGATATTGAAACATTGCAACGGACACAAAATTGAAGATGAGATCAGATCTCGCTTTTGCGCTGGAGGCTTGGATTAGCTACAATACTAAAGCGGATTATGAATAAAGCTCTTCTCGAAAAATTGAAAAAATGGCAAAGCGAAAGGGCGCGGCGGGACAATGTCGAAGCCTATCGCGTTTTGCCATATTCGGTTTTGGGAGAAATCGCGCGGCGGCAGCCGCAAAGCGCCGAAGAGCTCTTGGAAGTGAAAGGCATCAAAGAAAAAAAATTGGCAAGGTATGGAAAAGAAATTTTGGCGCTGGTGGCAGGGGAACTAAACGATCAAGGTTCGACCTTTCCCTTCTTCGAGCAGAGCTCTCAGAATTCCTCAAGGTCGAACCTTATAGAAGACAAAATATATGAAGTTGGCGAATATCTCGATTTTTTGAATATAAAACTACTGGAAGCCGAAGCGAAGATCAAAGGCGAGGTTTCGAGCGTGGAGAATCGGGGGAATTATGTTTTCTTTGGCATCAAAGACAAATCAGGCGAAAGCCTTTTGAATTGTTTCATCTGGGGAAACGATTATTCAGTGAGCGGTGTGGAACTTGAAGAAGGCATGGAAGTGATCATTTGGGGCTATCCGAACGTATACAGGCCAAGCGGGCGGATGTCGTTTCAAACGAAGCTCATTGAAGTTGTCGGCGAAGGGGCGCTCAAAAAAGCCTATGATGATCTCAAAAGAAAGTTGGAGGCGGAAGGATTGTTCGCGCCTGAAAGAAAAAAAAAGATTCCCGATTTTTCTCATAAGATTGGACTGATTACATCTCACCAGGGAGCGGCCATTGGAGATTTCACCTCGAATTTGGGAAGCTATGGCTTTCAAATAAAATTCTTTGATTCACGGGTGGAGGGAAAACAGGCAGTTTTTGATCTGACGAAAGCGTTAAAATGGTTTAATAAAAATATACCGAGTTTGGATGCGATAGTCTTAGTCCGTGGGGGAGGAAGCTTCGAAAGTTTGCAGGCTTTTAACACAGAGTCATTGGTTCGTGAAGTTGCAAATTCAAAAATTCCGATACTGGCCGGGATCGGACACGAGAAAGATATTTCCCTTGCGGCGCTCGCAGCGGATAAAATGGTCTCTACTCCAACCGGAGCAGCGGTAGAAATCACAAAATCTTGGGACGAAGCGGCGGGCAAAGTGGATGAAGCGGAGAGAAATTTACTAGGCTATCTTTCGGAAGTGTTTGAGCGGTTTAAACAGGCGAAGACAAAGATTCACAGAGAGGCGGAAAAAATCGGGCAGGCCATACTTTATAGCCGTGAAAAAATAAGCAGTTTTTCGAAAAACGTGTCTTCCAGTTTCTCGCGCCAAGTAGAAGGCATCAAGGAGAAAATAAAAAATGCCGAAAAACAAATCAACCTCAACAATCCCGAGCGGCAATTGAAACTGGGATACAGTCTTGTGAGTCTCGGCGGAAAAATTGTGCGGAGCGTGAAAAGAGTGAGAGTGGGGGACGAGGTGGATATAAAAGTTAGTGATGGGGAAATGAAGTCGGAAATTAAAGATATAATATAGCTTTACGAATTACGAAGCTTTTACGAATATACGAATGCAAAAATATTCGTAATTCGTATATTCGTAGAGCGAAGCGTATTTGTAATTCGTAAATAATATCAATGCCAAAAGAAATTAATCTAACTCAATCTCTCAAAAAACTCGATGAAATTGTCGAGTGGTTTGAGAATCAGGGGGAAGTGGATGTGGAGAAGGGGATCGAAAAAGTGAAAGAAGGTGTCAAGCTCATCAAAGCCAGCCGCGAGCGACTCAAAAAAGTCGAAAATGAATTTGAGGAAGTGAAGAAAGAACTGGATGAGGAAATTTAAGGTTCGGCCTTAAAAATTTATAAAGGTCGAACTTTGATTTAAAAAATGCAAAAAAAAATAAACTTAAAAAACAAGGAGGTTATGTATTCACTTCGCGAAAGCAAGCGAGCGAGGTGTCTCAGGATCACGATCCATCCGGGAGGAGAACTTTCGGCCACTCTTCCACGCGGGATGAATATCGGTAAACTTGAAGAGTTTATCCTTCAAAAGGCCGATTGGATTTTGCGTCGCATCAATTTGGCCAAAAAAAGAAAGCCGGCCTTTCTTCTTCCAAAATCAAGCCGCAGGGAATATTTAAAAAATAAAAAAAAGGCATTTGAACTTGCGAAAGGAAAAATCGAAGAATTAAACGAGGCATATAATTTCCAATGCAAAAGAATTTCCATCCGCAACCAGAAATCAAGATGGGGAAGCTGCAGCCGGAAAGGAAATATCAATTTAAATTATAAAATAGTTTTTCTTCCGGAAAAATACCTCAACTATATCATCGTCCACGAGCTCTGCCATCTCAAGGAGTTCAACCACTCAAAAAGATTTTGGGATTTAGTCTCCCAAGTCATACCGGATTATAAGAATATACGAAAAGAATTTAGGAATCTTTGAAATTTGAAGCGGTGCGACCGCCTGCTTTTTGGCGGGCGGGTGGACCGCAAAATATTTCAAACTTGCTTAAAATCCGATTTTGTGCTAATATGATATATATAAAGCTAACGAAACGGGCTTGCCCCGTTAGAAGTCAGGTTTTTTCTGGTTTCTGCTTGGTAGCAAAGCAATTTCTAACGGGGTGAACCCGTTTTTTGTTTATTCTTAGAACCGGTCCAATGACCGAGCTTGTTGCCGCTTATTACAAAAGAAATACGCATTTGTGGGAAAAAGTCGCAAAGCTTTCTGTTTTCATGTTGGGAATTTTGGCGGTCGGGGCACTTACGGCTTTCGGGATGCAGCTCGCCATAAACTCCCAAAAAGAACTTTCGGCTAAGATCGCAAACAGCGGAAAGATCGGTCCGAGAGAAAAAATATCCATAATTTTCAGCGATCCGGTAAAGCCCGTTTCAATCGAGGATGGTTTTTCCATTTTTCCCGAAGCGAAATTGAAACTTTTTTGGGCAGAAAAAAACCAAGAGCTTGATCTGAATCCCGTTGGCAATCTTAAGCCGGGAGAAACGTACAGGGTAAGAATAAAAACAAAAGAAGGTATTTTTAAAAATAGAGAAAATGAAATCAATCTATTTTTTCAAGTTGAAAGTTATCCGAAGGTTTTGAAGGCGGAGCCAGGAAAGGAAAACACAAGCATCAGTATCACCTCGGACTTCAAAGTATTTTTTGACAAGGCGACGGGAGATTATGACATAAACTTTATCATTGATCCGTTTGACAGTTTCAATTTCGAGGCCAATGACGAAAAAACAGAGTTTCGCATTTTTCCAAAAGACAAACTGCGATATGATACGGAATACAAAATGAGAATCACCGCGAAAGTTGCCGGCGAAGAAGACAGCGATTCTCCCAAAGAAATTTTCACAGGTTCTTTCCGGACGGAAAAAAAACCTTATGTCGCGCCGGTGAGAAACAATTCGGCGGTCATTCCGGATGACCAAGTTGTTGACCGCGACGCGAAGATCAGTGAGGGAAAATACATTGACATCAATCTTTCCAAACAGCATCTTTCAATATTTGAAAACAGCCAGCGTCTCGGGACATTTCGAATCTCCACAGGTAAGCGGGGAATGGCGACGCCGACCGGAAGTTTCAAAATTATGGCAAAGCGCGGCCGGGCCTGGTCGAACAAATACAAACTCTATATGCCGTTCTTCATGCAGTTCACGGGAGCGGGGCACGGCATTCACGAGTTGCCCGAATGGCCCGGAGGATACAAGGAAGGCGCGGCCCATCTTGGAATTCCTGTTTCGCACGGGTGCGTGAGGCTGGGAGTCGGGCCGGCTGAAACAGTTTATGCTTTTTCTGATGCCGGAACACCAGTAGTCATTCACTATTAGCGGAAAATTTGCTAAAATAAATATATAAAAAAAATAAAACAAAGGAGGTGAACAAATGGGCATAAAATCATCGTCAGACATTTTTTTCATCGTTTCGGTAGCGGCAGTTTTGATGGCAATCATCTCTTGGGCCGTGGAGCCAATGTGGCTTGCAGCAAGCCAATGGCTTTTGGTCGGGATTGTGGTCGGTGTTTGGGGAGTGTATCTTCGCCTTCGCGATATTCACGAGGGGAGCGGAAAAAAAGGTAAAAAGAAATAAAAAGCTTGGCTTTGGGGAATGACGGGAGCTCGGCTCCCGTCAGGAAAAAGCCGAGCTTTGGGAAAAATATATGAAAAAGCTTGCTATCTTCGACATTGACGGCACGATTTTCCGCAAAAATCTCCATTTTGAATTGATTGATGAGCTGTCCTGGCTGAGAATATTTTCTAAAGATGCTCGAAAGACGTTGGTGCGGGTATATGCTGATTGGCTGGAACATCGCGGCACATACGAGGAATATCGGAAGAAAATAGTCAGCATCTATGAAAGGGAACTCAAGGGATGCTGCCAGAAAGATATTGTTGATGCCAGCCGGAAAGTGGCAGATTTCAACAAAGACCGCGTATATATTTTTACCCGGGATTTAATAAAAAAGTTAAAAAAAACAAAGTATACAATAATTGCCATTTCCGGATCCCCGATAGAAATCGTAAAGGAATACAACAAATACATGAAATTCGACGAGGTTTTTGGTTCGGTTTATGAAACGAACGGCAAGGGATGTTATACCGGAAAAACTATTTTCGAGCCAGTGAAGCACAAAGGGCATGTGGTCGGCCAATTTATTTCAGAAAAAAATATGACGCTTGAAGGGTCTTTTGGCATAGGGGACACGGAGTCAGATATCAGTTTTCTCAAAATGGTTGCGCATCCCATCGCTTTCAATCCGAATATGAATCTCGAAAAAGCGGCTCGGCGAAAGAAATGGAAAATTGTTGTTGAAAAGAAAGATGTGATATATGATATAGGAAACTTTAAGACAATAGGCGCAAAATAATGCCCGAAAATTTCACATTAGAAGAGCTTTTTGAGTGGATTGTCAAAAAAACGATCTGGTTTTATCTTCCTTTTTACGCGCTTTATCGCTTTGGCAGGGAGCTCTTGCAAGAAATTTTTTCCAAGGAAGAAAAATAATGCGGAAATCATTTTCGGAAAAAGTTATTAGTATTGTTGTCCGGATCCCCAAAGGCCGGACGCTTTCTTATAAAGAGGTTGCGCGAAGAGCCGGAAATGAAAAAGCGGCCCGGGCGGTGGGAAATATTTTGAATAAATACTATCAAAACTGTGTCAGAAATAAAAAACCTGCGATTCCTTGCCATCGGGTCATTCGTTCCGACGGAAAAATTGGTGGATACGCAATGGGGAAGAAAGAAAAGATGAAATTGCTTAAAAAAGAAACCGCCCATAGCAAAGGGGCGGATTCTTTATGAGCAGAATATGAAATTATTTCACCGATTCGACAAATTTTTTGAATTGCTCCGGGAATTTCATCGCCATCTCGCTCAAGACTTTCCGGTCGAGGGCGATTTTTTTGTCGGTGAGTTTTTTGACGAAGCTTGAATATTTTTCTCCATTTTCCCGAAGAGCCGCATTCAGTCGCAAAATCCAAAGGTTTCGGAAAGTTCTTTTCTTGGCCCGGCGGTCCCGATAGGCATATTGCCCGGCTTTGAGCAGGGCTTCTTTGGCGGCGGCATAATTCGACTTCCGGCGCCACATAAAGCCTTTCGTCATTTTCAAGACTTTTTTTCTTCTTTTTGAAGCAATTTTTCCTCGTTTGACTCGCGACATAAAAAATGAAAACCACTCCTTTCCTTCCTTCCCTTAATAAGGGGAGTATAAGAAGCGGGGTCTAATTATAGGGTAAATTAAGAAGTATGTTCTCCGCGTCGGTTTTGAAGACGACTTCGTCGTTGCGTTTGCGGCGGGTGATTTTTCCGGGATTGCGCGCATTGAAATGGCCCTGGCCTATGTCCCGGCGCATCACTTTTCTTTTTGCCGTGATTCTCACGCGTTTTTTGACAGCTTTTCTTGTCTTTAGCTTGGGCATAATCTTATTTAGGGGCGATTATTACATTAAATCCTCCCGGGAATTTCTTTATTTCTTGTTCAATCTTGCTTGGGACGGAAATTGACATTATAAAACTATTCAAAGTTTCTCTTGCCAGTGGCTGGTGGGCTTTTTCTCTGCCCCGAAGGCGAATTTCAATCTTCACCTTGTTTGCCTGCGAGAGAAATTTTTCGGCTTGTTTTTTCCGGACATCCAAGTCATGGTCATCCGTTTTGAGCCCGAGGCGGATTCCTTTTATCTCGGTTTTCTTTTGCTTCGACCGCTGTTGCTGTTCCTCTTTGGCTTTCTGGTACTGAAACTTTCCAAAATCCATGATTTTCACAATCGGGGGACGGACATTGGGAACAATCTCAACCAAATCCAATTCTCTCTCGCGGGCCATCTGAAGGGCCTCTTCCGTCGGGACAATGCCAATTTGCTGGCCGCTTTCGTCAATAAGCCTCACGGGAGAAATACGGATATATTCATTGACTCTGGTCCGCGGTCCGCGAAATTGCGGCTGACGGCGAAAAAAACGTCTGCGAATATGTTTTGTGTTATTGGTTAGCTTTTTGCTTTACGAATTACGAATCTCTTACGAATATACGAATGAGATTAAAGAAAGCATTTGCAATTTCTAAAATTGCTCAGCTTGCCGAAGTTATTGGTATATTCGTACTAAATTCGTAATTCGTAAAGAATTTCGTGGAGATGGGGAGAATCGCCAGCCAGAGGCTGGTCCGCCTCGGGCGGAAACTCCAAGATGGCTAAGTTCTGCCTGTTTCCATGGTGGAGATGATGGGACTCGAACCCATGTCCAAATTTATATCTTCCAAAATATTCTACAAGCTTAGTTTACTTGTTTTGAGAAACTTTTCAAGTATAAAGTAAACAAAACCTTGAAAAGTCCTCTTTGCTCAATGGTCAGAGATAGCCGCAGAGAAAAACTATCAATCAAGCCCAATGTATGACACCAGCGGTTGCTTATTAGGCATCAGCAGGCTGATGGTCCCCGCGAATTAGGCAGGAACAACGGCGTAAGCAGGCTGAAAAGCTTGCTTAACCTTTGAAAATAAGTTTGCACTTATGATCGTTGACACAAGGTTTTACGAGTCTAATGTCATGCTCGGCTTGCGTATTTTGAGAGAACAAATTGTCGATGCCTAGCATCCCCGCCCGCAACGCTTCAAAAAAAAACGGTGCCGGCGCGATTGCCAATTATCTCTTGAGCGCTCTCGCTATTTTTCTGTCGCTTTCCCTTTTCTGTATTACAGAGCGCTTGTCATGCTTCTTTCTGCCTTTTCCTATGCCAAATTCGATCTTCAGAAGGCCTCGCTTAGTATATACCCGAATGGGCACAAGTGTCAACCCTTCAACCCGCGATTTACCGATAAGAGTGCGAATTTCAGCCCGGTGGAGAAGCAGTTTCCGGGGCGCGGTGGGGTCATAGTTCGCAATTGCCCCCGCGTGCTTGTATAAAGGGATATTGGCGTTGGTGAGATAAAGTTCTTCACCTTTGACGGTCACAAAACTGCCTTTCAAACTGATGTGCCCGTTTTTTACGGATTTCACTTCATATCCGCGCAACACCAAACCGGCCTCGAATCGCTCCGAGATAGCATAGTCGAAATTGGCTCGTTTGTTCACAGCTAATACGCTCATATCTTTATTAAAGCCGGAAATCAGGTTTTAGGCAATTTTTGTTGACGTAATAGAAATTTATGCTATGATTTCTTTTAAGAAAGGAGGGCAAGCAAGCTAGTGGATTAGCGGGACTGGCAGCCCCGGCGGTGTAAAGAAACTGTTTCCACTTAAAATTTATCTATCCCATGCCGGGCGCCACTTAGAAAGTCATTGCTTAATAACCCCCTCTCGAAAGAGAAATCAGGGTGCAATGATTAGTACATGTGGTGGGTTAGCTCGGCTTTTTTTATTTCAAATCCCTTGCTATACTGAATTTGTATGAAATCTGATATTCAAAAAATTGTTAAAAACGCTATCCAATCCGCTTTTGGGATTGATTTTGAGGTGGAGAAAATAAAAGTGTATTATCCGCCGGAGAGGATGGGGGATTTTTCAACGAATGTGGCGCTTCTGCTTGCAAAAGAAGTCGGGAAAAGTCCGATGGAAGTGGCGGAGAAGCTGAAAGAAAAGCTTGGCTCTCAAGATCAAAGCTCGGCTTTTCTCTTTCGGCAACAAGTTGCCGAAATTCCTCAAAGCCAAGCTTTTTTCGAAAAAATCGAAATCGCCAAACCCGGTTTCATCAATTTTTGGTTGGCGGAAAATACACTACAACTAGTTGTAGTGAAAATTAATGAAGAAAAAAATAAATTCGGCAATTCGGGAATCGGGAAAGGCAAAAAAATTCATCTTGATTTTGTTTCGGCGAATCCAACCGGTCCGGTGCATATCGGGAATGCAAGAGGCGGTCCGCTTGGAGACACGCTCGCGAATGTGTTTGAAAAAGCGGGATACGAAGCATATCGTGAATACTATGTGAACGATGCCGGGAATCAGGTGGAAATTCTGGGGCATTCGATTTTGGGCGATAGCGAAACGCAGTATAGCGGAGAATATATAGAAGAAATAAGAAATAAGATGGAAGAAAGCGATCCGGAAAAAGCAGGGGAAAAAGGCGTGAAGATTATTCTCGAAGAAATCATCAAGCCTTCAATGGAAAAGTTTGGAATTAATTTTGATAGCTATTTTTCCGAAAAAAAACTGCAAAAAAGCGGGAAAGTGGATAAAATTATAAGCTTACTTAGGGGAAAAGGATATATCTTCGAAAAGGACGGGGCGGCTTGGTTCAAGTCAACCGAGTTTGGCGATGACAAAGATCGGGTGGTGGTGAAATCAAACGGCGAAAAAACATATTTTGGCTCGGACATTGCTTATCACAAAGAAAAATTTGATCGGGGCTTCGATATACTGATTGACATTTGGGGAGCGGACCATCACGGGGAAGTAGCGAGAACAAAAGGAGCACTCAAGGTGTTAGGTTATGAAAACAAGCTTGATGTGATTCTGACGCAATTCGTACGGGTGATGAAAGATGGGGAGGAAATGAAAATGTCCAAGCGTGCGGGGACTTATGTCAGCGTGGATGATCTCATCGGCGAAGTCGGAAAGGACGCGACCAGATTTTTCTTTTTGATGCACAGCGCGGATACCCACATGAATTTTGATATGGACCTCGCGAAGGAGCAGAGCGAGAAAAACCCCGTTTATTATGTCCAATATGCCCATGCGAGAATTTGCAGTATTTTACGAAAGGCTGCTCTCCTAAGATCGGATCTTAGGAGCGTCCTAAGATCCGATCTTAGGAAAATGCACACAAAGGAACGCAGTTTAGTTTTCGAACTTCTGAAATTTCCGGATCTCGTTGAAGAAATTTCGCAAAACTACGCCGTCCACTATCTCCCGCAATATGCCATGGGCCTCGCGGACAAATTCCATTCTTTTTATGACGAGTGCCGGGTGATTGATGAAAATAATTTGGAACTCACTGCTCAGCGCCTGGAAATCGTGAAGGCCGTGCAAATTGTGCTGGCAGAAGTGCTAAAAATAATGGGAATCAGCGCGCCGGAGAGGATGTAATTGGTAACTTGTAATTCGTAATTCGGATTTTTTCGATATCCTAATTGCCAATTACTAATTACGAATTACTTTAATTTATGAACTATTACAACAACGGACCGCGAAAAAAGATGTTCCTCGACATTGAAACTCTTCCCGCGCCGGAGCATGTGCATGAGGCTTTGATGGAAATTCACGAATATCGAAAAAAGAAGAAAAGAAAAAACGGGGAAAAATATTCCAAAAGCTTCGAGCAATTTCTGGCTGAAACTGGGCTCGACGGGACATTCGGGCGGATTTTTTGCATCTCCTATGCCATCAATGACGATATGGTCCATTGCATTTGCGACGAAGACGAAAAGAAAATGCTCGAAAATTTCTGGGAAGCGGCCAAAGACGTCGATCTCTTTGTCGGTTTTAATATAATGGATTTTGATCTCAAATATATCATCCAGCGCTCGATCATCCACGGCGTGAAGCCGAAAACAAAGGTGCGCCTGTCTTTCGCCAGATACCGCAGCGATCCAATCTATGACGCGATGCACGAGTGGAACCAGTGGGGATACGGCAGGAATGTTTCGCTTGATTCTCTGGCGCGGGCGCTTGGCCTCGGTTCATCAAAAACCAATATGGACGGGTCGGAAGTTTTCACCTATTACAAAAAAGGAAAGCTGAAAGAAATCTGCGCCTACTGCAACGCGGATGTTGAGGTGACGAGGAAAATATACAAGAAGATGAATTTTGAATAAAGCTCGGCTTTGAGGAATGACGGGTGTTGAGCTCCCGTCAGGAAAAAGCCGAGCTTTGATGCATAATATTTACTGAGCTAAGCCCGACTTAGCTCATTTTTATAAAAAAAAGAAAACAGGACGTTGCCTGTTTATAAAGGGGGTGGTGGGACGGACGGAATTCGAACCCGCGACACGGCGATTGCAAAATCGCCTGCTCTGCCACTGAGCTACCGGCCCACGCATAGGTTTAATTTTTCCAGCGGAATTTTCCGCTGGCAGGCCCGGAAGGATTCGAACCTTCGACACGTGGATCTATGAGTCCACTGCTCTAACCTGTTGAGCTACGGGCCCGCATAAAAAGAACTGGCAGAAGGGGGACAGGGATTTGAACCCTGAATTGCGCTATCTTAGTCATCCCCCTCCTGCCCAATTGAAATAATCTAGCAAATGTAGCTTGGATTTGTCAACATTATCTTTTTTTCAAGTGCGTACCATTGCCTTATTCAAGGCTTTATTGCTATTGTGGGGAAGTGAAGTAAAGCGTTGAAATGAACCCCGTTAGAAATTCGGGGTTTACTCGATTAACTCATAAAATATGCAATAATCTTAATTATATAAATTTCTAACGGGGTGAGAAAATATCTGGCCGTAATCAAGGCCGAATGGCAAAGGCAGATGACTTATCGGGTCAACCAATTCACCTTCAGAATTGGCAACGTCTTTGAAATTCTGGTTCAGATCCTTATTTGGACGGCTATCTTCCAAAATGTTCAAGTTATCAGAGGATATAATTATAAAGAAATGATGACGTATATCCTGATTGGCTGGCTGCTTTCAATGCTCATGCAAAATTATGGGTTTGAGAATATTATTTCCGGCCATATTGAAGAAGGAAAGCTTTCAAACTTTATTTCGAAGCCAATCAACTACATAAAATATCTGATAACCCTTTCGATTGGCCGTTGCAGTTTCACGGTGGCTGTGGCTTTTGGGATGAATGTTGTCCTCCTTTTTTTGTTCAGGCATTATTTTATATTGTCAAAAGATCCTTTGATGTGGGCAGTTCTTGTCGCGATGGTTTTGGCGGGATATTTTATCAATTTGTTTATCTCAATTCTGGTGGGATTCACTTCTTTTTGGACGGTTGATAACCATGGGATATTTTATTCAATCAATACCTTGGCAAAATTTTTGTCAGGCAACTATTTTCCGATAAACATCCTGCCGGCGGCTTTTTTGAATTTTTCACTGGCTTTGCCGTTTGTCTACACTTTTTATTTTCCCGCTCAGCTCTATCTTGGAAAAATTTCAATCCGCCAGGGCTTGGTTGGACTGGGCGTTGAAATCGCTTGGCTTGCGTTTTTATATCTGGTAATCAATTGGGTTTGGAAGTTGGGACTCAAGAAATTTGAAAGCGTGGGAATATGACAAGCCCACCCTAACCCCCTCCTTGGCAAGGAGAGGGAAACAGAGAAGACTATTTTTATGAAAAAATACTGGCACATCATCACAAACGAAATTCAGCGGCAGTTCACCTATCGGGCGAGCATTGCGGCGTATGCTTTTGGCAACATCGCGGAACTTGTCGCGCTCGCCGTAATTTGGACGATTGTGTATAAAAACGTTGACGCAATCAAAGGTTACTCCGTGAATGAAATGATCAGCTACGTCGTTTTTGCCTGGTTTTTTTCATTTCTCACGACGACATACGCTTTCGAGACGAATGTGGCGCAAGACATCCACCAGGGAACGCTCTCGAATCTCTTGTTGAAGCCGCAGAGCTATATCCGGTATATGATGGCGGTTGCCACGGGCCGGATCACCATTGCCTTTTTAATTGTCTTGGTTCAGGGCGCCCTTGTTTTTTCTTTTTTTCGGAACAGCCTTATTTTTTCTTTGGACTTTCCAACGATAATTTTGCTCCTTTGCATGCTGGTCGCGACCTATTTCATCAATCTATTTTTATCAATTATCATCGGTTTCATCGCTTTTTGGACGATGGAGATCAATGGGACGTATTATTCCCTCAAAGTCTTTTCGCGCTTCATGTCTGGAACATTTTTCCCAATCGGCCTCCTGCCGGCGTTTTTTATGAAGGCGAGTTTCTTTTTACCGTTCGTTTACACAATTTACATTCCGGTCCAGCTATATCTCGGAAAAATAAGCTTCGCGGAAGGGCTGCGGGGACTCGCGATGGAAATTCTGTGGCTGGTCGGGCTATATGCTATTATAAAAATAGTCTGGCGGGCGGGACTTAGGAAATATGAGAGTGTTGGAATATAAAAATTTTCAAAATATTATGCTCATTATCAAAGTCAGCAATCTAAGCAAGACTTACGAATACTACAAAAAACAACTTGGGGTTTGGGCTTCAGTGAAAGGTCTCTTTCGTCGCGAAAAACTGCACAAAGAAGCCGTGAAGGAAATCAATTTTTCAATCGAAGAAGGGGAATTGGTTGGTTTTTTGGGGCCCAATGGCGCGGGGAAGACAACGACGCTCAAGATGCTTTCGGGGATTCTTTATCCAACCAGCGGGGAGGCTAAAGTGCTGGGATACACTCCTTGGAAGAGGCAGCCGGAATACCAAAAGCAATTTGCGCTCGTGATGGGGCAGAAAAACCAGCTTTGGTGGGATCTTCCGGCGATGGAAAGTTTCATCTTGAACAAAGAAATATATGAAGTTTCGGACGCGGACTTCAAAGAAAATCTGGATGAACTTGTCGAACTTCTCGATATCAAAGACATTCTCGATGTGCAGGTGCGAAAACTTTCTTTGGGTCAAAGGATGAAATGTGAGTTGGTGGCAGCTCTCTTGCATAAGCCGAAAGTTTTGTTTTTGGACGAGCCGACGATCGGCCTTGATGTCGTGGCGCAAAAAAATATTCGGGACTTCATCAAACAGTATAACCAAAAAAACAAGACGACGATTATTCTCACTTCGCACTATATGGAAGACGTGAAAGAGCTTTGTAAACGGGTGATCATCATTGAAGAGGGGAAGATCGGATATGACGGCGATCTGGCGAGACTCATTGAAAAATACGCGCCGTATAAAGTTCTGAAAATCACTTTTGAAGGGGAGGGAGTAAAAGAAGTAGATATTCGTGAATTTGGAGAAATGCATCAGTTTGCGCCGCATAGCATCACTTTGCGCGTCCCGCGTGAGAAAGCGAAAAACGTGGCGCGGGATATTTTGTCTTCCAATCTTCCGGTTGATGACATCTTGATCGATGAAGTGGATATTTCAGACGTGGTGAGGAAAATTTTCAGTAATGGAAATTAACAGTTTTTGGTGAGTATTTTAAAAGGACAGACTCTGGAGTCTGCCCTTTTGATAATGCGTGCAAATTTAGGGATCTTTTTTAGAATCCCAGGGTATCGGCAATCACTGAGAACGATCCGATGGCTCCAAAAAAAGCCAGTACACCCCCGATTGCGCAAATTCCCTCCCTTGTATCTTGGCTCGCTATCTCGGGCGGAAGAAAATATGCTCCCAATATGAGAAGAATTGCAAGCCAGAACCCAAAGAACATTAAGAAGCCAGGATGGCCTATTTTGACTAATACTACTATGCCAAAAAGGCTCAGGGAAAATACAATTGCTGTAATTATCAGCCAACTTGTAAATAGATCCATGCTGTTTTCTCCTCTTCGCCTATTGGCAAATACTTTGCTCTATCTATGTGAAATTCGAGCTTATTATTATATAAGATAAAGATTGGTTTGTCAAATATCTACTTCTTTTCTATTTTTTCCATATAAGTATCTTTTAGTTTATATCCCAACTTCCGATAATATTCCCTGACGCCAATTCCCGCGATGACGGAAATATTTTGGCAACCGAATTCTACGCGCGCAATTTTTTCGGCTTCTTTGATTAACTTCTTTCCAAGCCCCGCGTGTTGGGGGGATTTTTTGTCGCGGGATTTGAGGTTCAGAAGCTTTCCGTAAGTGTGGACTTCACGGATGATGGCGGTGTGTTTGAAGTTTCCAAGACTTAGTCTTGGAAAATTAATAATTCGCAAGCGGAGCAGAGAATAAAGTTTTTTGTGATCCGGCGAGACATATTCCAGGAAGATTTCTTTTCCGCCAGACGCGTTGTAGTCTATCCGGCGCAGGATGATATCATCTTTAGCCGTATAATTTCCTCGTATTTCTCGACATCTGATGCAGTGGCATTCAACACCTTTATTTTGAATAATCTGCCGAAGGTTGGAAATATTCGGCCCGGCGGCGATGGAGCTTTCGGGAATATCGCGAATAAGTCTTGAGATTCTGACATACGGCGGAATAATTTGCTTGATCTCCGAAATTAATTTTTCTGCCCTGGCGTTGGTCAGCGCTTCGTATTCTCCTTTTTTCCATAAACTATACAAAGCCGAATTTCGGGTGACGACGCAAGGATATATTTTCACGAGGTCCGGCTGGAAAGCGGGATTCGAAAATATTTCTTTGAACATTTCAAGATCTTTTTTGAAACTGCTGCCGAGAAGTCCGGGCATCATATGATAGCTGACCTTGAAACCGGCGTCTTTCAAGAGTTTTGTCGCTTTGATTGTTTGCTGGACTGCGTGCCCGCGGCGGTTTTTTTTGAGCACATCACCAAAAATGCTTTGGACGCCGATTTCAACACGAGTTGCTCCGAGTTCACGATAAAACTCTATTTCTTTTTCATCCAGCGTGTCGGGGCGAGTTTCGAGGGTGAGGCCAATTACTCTATGCTTTGCTTTCTCATTACGCATTTGTTCTTTTTGCAAACCATGGATGATTGGCTTTTTTTTGCCCGCCGAAGCCTTGGCGAAGGCTGGCGTTGCCTTTTTTGCTATTGGATAATCGTTGGCCGCTCGGTAGCATTCAGTAATAAAGTTATACTGATATTTTTTTGGCAGGTCGGAGAATGTTCCTCCCATAACAATCAGTTCTATTTTTTCGATATCATGGCCGTTTATTTCGAGTGCCCGCAGGCGTTTTTGAACCTGATTGTATGGATTGAAATTCACGGTGATGGCGCGCATCACGGCTGGTTCATTCGAAAGATAGCTTTTGGGCATATCCTTTTCGGTCGGGCAATAGAGGCACTTTCCGCGGCAGGGATATTGTTTAGTCAGTACGGCCACGACAGCCACGCCAGAAAGAGTGCGGATGTTTTTTGATTTAAGTATTTTTTTTAGCAATAAAAGATCGGCTTTTTTCCTCCCAAGAGCTAAGCTCCCGGAATTTCCCAAAGCCAAGCTTTGTTCATAAAAATCCCGAATGTCGGCGTTGCGGGGAGTGGTTGCGCCGAAGCGGCCGCAGATTTCTTTTTTGAGTGCTTCAAAAGCTTCCGCAGATTTGATTTTTCTCCGGATTGATTCTTTAATGATGGTAGCGAATAACTCATTCATGCTTTGGTTATCCTAACATTCAATGTTGGGGAAACCCCAATATTGAATGTTAGGATCGTGAAAGACAAGGGCACAAAAAAAATATTATCTGACCTTGAATCCGGTTATGATCTCATTGCCGAAAAGTTCTCTTCAACCCGCGCATTTATGTGGCGGGATTTGGGGTTTGTGAAGGATATGGTAAAACCGGGGGATAGAGTGTTGGATTTTGGTTGTGGGAATGGGAGACTGGCGGGATTCTTATTGGGGGAATCGGGGAGAGAGGAGAGATTAGGCAGATATGTTGGGGTAGATATATCGCAAAAACTGATTGATATTGCCAGTCAAAAGTATTCTAACGAAAAAACGAAATTTATAAAAGTTCACCCTGTTAAATCCACGACGAAAGGTCGGGGTGCGCCTTTGGCGCAATTTAACAGGGTAAAGCCTTCATCTTTGAGATTACCACTTAAGGATAACCAGTTCGACATTATTTTTTCCATCGCTGTTTTTCATCATTTTCCGAGCCGAGAATACGCGCTTGAAATCGCAAAAGAATTGCGTCGGGTTTTGAAACCGGGCGGAAAAATTGTCGTCACAGTTTGGAATCTGTGGCAAAAACAATTTTTAAGGTTCGGCCTTAAAAATCTAAAAAGGTCGGATCTTGAGAGTAAATCGGACTGGAGAAGTTTTTATATTCCTTTCAAAGCCGGAGAAAAAGTATTTCGGCGCTATCACCATCCTTTCAAGATAGGGGAACTAAATAGTCTCATGAATGAAGCCGGCTTCAAAACGAGGAGAACAAAAGAGGGGTGGAATCTGGTTTATATCGGAAGAAAATAAAAAAGGGCTGGTCAGGCCCTAAACTCGTAACCCTTATTGCCTCCTTAATTAGTTGTGATTAGTTAACATGACTATAAAAGGCCGCTTACTTCATTCATGGCCCTTGCCAAAAGATCCATACTCTCCCGGTTTTGAGAGCCTTGCTGGAGCTTCATTACCGAGAAATATATTTCCCTAAACAAATGGAGAATCCCGTAGATTCCGAGAATGGACCTCTCGTAAGACTCGGCATCATTCTGGTTTTTCGCCGTCCCTGCGAGGTCGGCGAGCAGATCGGCCCGGGCTACGAGAGCTTCCAGCAGGGGGTTCAGAGAGACAGGAAGAATACTGATGGGAATGGAACCCGCAAGATGGTGCCCAGGCTCGTAGATCACATTTGCCGGATTCGCACGTTCTTGCTTGATGGCATCAAGGAATTGGCTCAATCCTTTCATGTGCAACCTCCTTATGAGAGCTATAAATTTACTTGAAGTTAGCAACGAACTTCAAAGTTGTCAATTATATTAGAAAATATGAGATATTTCGGGCTTGACAAAGATAGATAGATAGTGATATAGTGATAGTGTAGACGTATCGTATAACGTGGAATGTAGAATGCTAATTTTTTAGTTTAGTAAAATGGAAAAAGAATTAACACATAAACAGAATCTAATTCTCGAAACCATCCGCGAGGTGATTGACGGCGGGCAGGGGAACCCGACGACGTATAAAATCGCGAAGTATCTGCAAAAGAAGGGGATGAAAGACGAGTCGGTGAAAAGCGTCTCGCAAGTTATCGAATCACTTGAGAAAAAAGATTTGGTGAAGCGGGATGTTTTTCGAAAACTGTATCTCGTCGAAAACGAAAATATGCCGGCCGGACTCGAGGGAGTTTTTCAGGTTCCAGTTTACGGTCTGGCTTCGGCAGGGGACGCGCTGGCTTTTGCTGAAGACAATATTGACGGCTATCTTCAAATTTCGGAAAGCCTGATCCGGCCGAGCGCCAAAGCGCAGCTGTTTGCCGTGAAGACACTCGGAGATTCGATGGACAAGGAAGGAATCGGCGACGGAGATTATGTTATTTTTGAAAAAAAAGACGCCGATTTTGATTTCGACGGAAAAATTGTTGTCGCCATTGTAAACGGCCTCGCGACGATCAAGCGATATCGCAAGCTCGGAAATGGCGTCATTGGACTGTTCCCAAGCTCAACGAACAGTTTCCACCAGCCGATCTATATCCACGAATCGGATTCGTTCATGATCGCCGGAGTTTTCAAAAAAGTTTTGCCGGTGAAATTTGTTAGCTTATAAAAAAAGCTTGGCTTTGGGGAATGACGGGAGCTGAGCTCCCGTCAGGAAAAAGGAGAGCTTTGGAAAAATATATGAGACAAGAATGTTGCAAAAGGTTGCTTCCTGAAGAATGGGACCAAAAAGAAATTGTCTGGCGGGACAAGCCGTTTTATCGCGACAAGTATTGGTCTTTTCTCCATGTGCCGTTTGATTTTGGAAAAAAGATTGTTCGAGGGCTGGAGACAATCAAAGAAGCGGGACTTATTTCAGAACAAATGGTGCTTTCAAAGAACGATGGCCTTTGGGGAGGAGAGATGCTTATTCCGGTAAGCCAGAAAACGGACCGCTTCCAGACGGAGCTGGTGACGGGGAGATTTTTGACGCGTCTTTTTGAAGGACACTACGGCGATATGCGCCGCTGGATCAAAGAAACAAAAAAATACGCCGCCGAAAAAGGTTTCGAAGCCAAAGAGTTTATTTTTTTCTATGCCACCTGTCCCAAATGCGCCAAGAAATATGGCGACGAAGTGCAGGTGGTGGTGTTTGCGAGAGTGGAGTAATTTTGCCTTTTCTTTTGGAAGTCGTTATAATATAAAAGTACCGTGGGGGTACTTATTTTTTACTGAATTTAACCTAAAACAAAATCTATGCCTCCAGCATTCAAAAGGCCCAGTTGGGACGCCTATTTCATGGCTCTTGCGAAACTTGCTGCGTCTCGTTCAACTTGCATTTCGCGTCCAACGGGATGTGTTATTATTCGTGACAAGCAAGTACTTTCAACGGGATACAACGGATCGATGCCGGGTGTGCCGCATTGCTCCGATGAAGGGGTATGCTACCGCCGGAGCATCAAGGCGGCGGACGCGGGAAAATACGATTTTTGCCGCAGCATTCACGCGGAAGCAAACGCCATTGCACTCGCTGCCCGGACCGGGATCAGCGTCGAGGGAGCGACGGCCTATTTCACTCTTTTTCCGTGCTATGTCTGCACGAAACTTTTGGTGCGCGCCGGAATCCGCGAGATTGTATATGAAATCGGATATGAATCAAAAGACGCCATGCGCGACAAGCACTGGCAGGAAGTGGCCAATGAAGCCAATATCCGGATTCGGCAAGTGAAGCTTTCCAAAGATGACAGAAAATGGTTTGAGGGATTTTTGCAGGACGATACGTCGAGGAGAAGAATACCAAGCGAGTAAGTCACATAACACATAACACATAACACATAACACAAATATGTTAATTGGCATCAAAGATTTACTAAAACTCGTCAAAGAAAAAAAGCTGGTGGAAAATCTTTCAGAAAGGGAGCTCAAAAATCCGGAAGGGTCGGGGTTTGATCTTCGAATGGGGGAAGTATACGAACTCGAAGGCTACGGCTATCTTGGCCTTGAAGAAAGAGAAACGCCAAAATCGACTCTGGTCGCGAAATTTGACGCAAAAAAAATTACCTCCTATATTTTCGAGCCGGGGAAATATTATCTCATAAAAACCATTGAAACGGTTAACCTTCCAATTGATCTCGCGGGAATAATTTTTCCGCGGACGACCCTTTTTCGTTCGGGCCTCGCGCTTTTCAATGGGATTGTGAACACCGGTTATCAGGGCGAGCTCACTTTCGGGCTATGCAACCTTGGCAAATCAAATATCAAAGTGGACATGGGCGCGCGCGTTGTCCATATCACATTTCATGAAGTGCTGGGTGAAGGATCGCAATATCGTGGCCAATGGCAGGGGGGGAGAGTGACGACGGAGAGACGGGAAAAACAAGTATAAAAATTTGACGTACGGGTTTTCCCAACATCGAATGTTAGAAACAATGAAAAGAAAAAAAGGATTATTTATCGTATTAGAGGGGTTAGACGGTTCGGGGACCACGACCCAGGCGAAGTTTTTGGCCGAATATCTCAAGAAAAGGAGCTATAAAATTGAATTAACATCCGAGCCGTCAAACAATATTATTGGCGGATTGATTAGGGGAATTCTAACCCGCCAGTGGAAGATCACACCAGTCGGGCTTCAGCTTCTTTTCGCGGCGGACAGGGCACATCATCTCGAAAATTTTGTTCTGCCGGCGCTAAAGAAAAAGCAGGTTATCATCAGCACAAGGTATTTTTTTTCCAGTCTGGCTTTTGGATCGCTGGATATTGATCAAAAATGGCTTATCGAGATAAACAAAAAATTTCTGATTCCGGACGTGACATTTTTTATCGATACGAATCCAGCAGAGTGTTTGCGAAGAATTGCTAAAACGAGAATAAGAAAAGAATTTTTTGAAGAAAAGAAAAAACTGGAAAAAGTGCGGAAAAATTATTATCAATTGGTGAAAAAATATCCGCGATTTTACAAAATTGACGGTAATAAAAAAGAAAAAGAAGTTTTTGAAACGATAAAGAGAATTATTGATAAGTTTATTAAAAGCTAAGCTTTCCCCTTTCCTGATTATTAGTCTGGAAATTCCTCAAAGCTTAGCTTTAGGATAACATGAAATATAAACCCACAATCGGGATGGAAGTGCACGTGGAGCTGAAGACGGACTCCAAAATGTTTTGCGCGTGCAAAAATGAGCTGGGGCTTGAACGGGTGCCGAACTCGAACATTTGTCCGATCTGCACCGGGCAGCCCGGAGCGCTTCCCGTGGCGAACGAAAAGGCGATTGAGTTCGTCATTCGAGCGGGGCTGGCTCTGAATTGCCAAATCGCAAAAATTTCCAAGTTTGACCGGAAAAATTATTTCTACCCGGACCTTCCCAAAGGATATCAAATTTCTCAATACGACCAGCCTCTTTGCGAAAAGGGCTACTTGGAAATAGGCGGAAAAAAGATCGGGATTACCAGAATCCATCTCGAAGAAGATACAGGAAAATTGATCCATCAAAAAGGGACGGATTTTAGCCTCGTCGATTTCAATCGGAGCGGAGTTCCGCTGATGGAGCTTGTGACGGAGCCAGATATTGAATCGGCGGAAGAAGCGAAAAAATTCTGCGAGGATCTTCAGCAAATTCTTCGGTACATTGAAATATCTGATGCGGACATGGAAAAAGGGCAGATGAGATGCGAAGCGAATATTTCGATTCGAAAAGAAAGTGAGAAAACTTTTGGAACAAAAGTTGAAGTGAAAAATCTGAACTCTTTCAAATCTGTTGAAAAAGCGATTGATTTTGAGATGAAAAGGCAGGAAGAAGATTTAGAAGAGGGAAAAAAAGTTGTTCAGGAAACGAGGGGCTGGGACGAAAGCAAAATGATGACTTTTTCCCAAAGAGAAAAGGAATCGGCCCACGATTACCGCTATTTTCCCGAGCCCGATTTGCCGCCGCTTGAACTGGATGTGCAATATGTTGATAAGATCAAAGCGGAACTTCCGGAACTCCCGGCGCAAAAAATTGAAAGGTTTCAAAAGGAATATAATTTGGCGGAAAAAGATGGGGAAGTTCTTGTGCGTGACAAAGATCTAGCGCAATTTTTTGAAAACGCGGTCAGTGAAGCTTGCGAGCTATACTCGTCCCTCACCGAATCAAAGAAAATTATCAGCAGAGAGAAAAAGAATAGCTGCAATGAATCTAAAAAGATAGATTTGGTGAGGGATAAAAATGACAGCAAAATTGTGAAACTAACGGCCAATTATATCATTTCCGAACTCAAAAAATATCTGGATGAGAAGCACAAGATTACTGATTTGAAATTAACGCCCGAAAACTTTGGGGAACTGATGAGTATTGTCGCTACTGGCAAAATAAATTCCAGCGCGGCCCAAACAGTGCTTGCGGAGATGGTGAAAACCGGCGGCGACCCGAGCCATATCATCGCCGAAAAAAATCTGGGGCAAATTGAGGACGATTTGGAAATTGAAAAAATAGTCAAAAAAGTTATTTCAAATAATCCTGGCCCTGTCGCGGATTATAAGTCCGGGAAAGTTGCGGCCTTGCAATTTTTGCTGGGTCTTGTTATGAAAGAGAGTAAAGGGAAAGTAGAACCAAAAAAGGCAATGGAAATAATCAAGAAGAATTTAAAATGAAAATATTGAGGAGGGGAATCTATGCCTAATCGAAATAGGCCGAACCAGGAGTGTTGGAAATTGGGTTGCGCAGCCGTGTCCAATCCGACCGGACGTGGTTGCAATGATGAAATTTGTCCTCAAAAATTCCCAACGCCTGGAGAGAAATTGGTCAAGGCCGATGAGGCAGCTTCAAGTGTTCCGGCTTCGGTTCTGAAATACACGCCGGAGGCAAAATGCACCTGTAATTTCGTTAATGGGGAGCACCAGGCCTGCTGTCCCCTCGGCAGAGGGAGGTCAGGCTAAAAAAGTAAAAAGTTTTGGTGATTCCAATTATCAGAAGGAGAAAGACGATGGCAAAAGTAGAAGCCTGTGAACAAATCGGTTGCGGTGTCGAAGGGAGAAATTGTGATCCCATGGGAAAGGGATGCGATAAATTTGAGGAGGCCGGCTACAGGCTTACCACAGAGGGAACTCTCATTTGCGATCTCTGCGAGGAGGTTATCGGAACCCATACGGGATTGTGTAAAAACGCACGGGACAGTTAATACGGTTATGAAATCGAGCACCAACAGGCCAGGCGCGTAATATTGCTCCTGGCCGTAGCTTTATAAAGATCTGCTGTTGACACATTATTCGGCGATTTATATAATGACAAAGATGACAAGAAATTTTGGAGCAAAATATAAATTAGTGTTTTAACGGATTCCCACCCGAGCGGTGGGAGTTTTTTTTGTAAAAGACGTATAGTTTAACAGTAAAAATAAATTATGAAAAAGACACTAAAAGGGCAATCAATTCTGGAAGCCCAGCAGTTCAGCAGGGAAATTCTGGACGATTTGTTTTCGGAGGCGGATAAAATGCAGGGAGTCTGCAAATTTTTGGACGGGGGAGATGTTCCCGAAGAAGCGATGCATGAGTGCGGGGACATCAAAGCGGGAATGGCGGAGAAAAAAATCGCGCTGCTTTTTTATGAACCGAGCACCCGAACCTGGTCTTCGTTTTATGTCGCGGCGGAAAATCTTGGCGCGAGAGTAATGGCGATTCCGCCGGCACGGCAATTTTCATCAGTCGTGAAAGGGGAGACGGTGAAAGACACAATTGCCATGTTTTGCGGCTACGGCATTGACGCGATTGTGATGCGTTCGGACAAAGAGGGAATGGCAAAAGAAGCGGACGAAGCGGCGCACTCGAACGGCCGCCAGGTTTCAATCATCAACGCTGGTGACGGCAAAGGCCAGCATCCGACGCAGGCGCTTCTGGATCTTTACACAATCAAAAGATTTTTTGAAAATGAACTTAGGAAGGATATTCACAAGGAAAAAATAAGCATCGCATATGTCGGGGATCTCGCAAATGGGCGGACAGTCCGGTCGCTCGCGTACCTTCTCAACAAATACCAAGATTCGGAAAAACTCGAATTTTTCTTTGTTTCGCCTTCGGTTCTGAAAATGAGAGATGATATCAAGGAATATCTCGAAAAAAAAGGCGTGAAGTTTTCCGAACATGAGAAACTGATCGATGTCGCGAACAAGGCGGATGTTTGCTATATGACGCGCGTGCAAAAAGAAAGATTGGAAGGGATTCAAGTTGATTATGATTTTATCCGAAGCAATTGTTCGATAACCAAAGAAGTCGTGAAGAAATTGAAAAAAGAAGCGATTGTGATGCATCCATTGCCGCGCGATCCGACTTTCGGAGAAATTCCAGAATGGTTCGACAGCGACCCCAGGGCGAAATATATCCAGCAGGCCGAGAACGGGCTCTATGTCCGGATGGCGCTTCTCAAAAAGGTGCTTTTGGGATAATTTTCTACAGACTGCGAAATGATTACGAAAATACGAACCATATGCTAGGAGTTTGCGTTGAATGCCGCAATATTGAGTAAATTAAAGAAATAGTGGGCTTGACAGGATTTTTCGGTTGTAATAATATTATAAAAATGACAAAAAATACCGGATACAAGAAAATATTGACTGTTTCATGACGGAAAACCGCCCACGGGGGCGGATTTTTTTTAGCTCTTTAACTAAAGAAGAGATAAAGTCCGGCAAAAATTTGCCGGTATTATTTGAGGAGGTAAGGAGGGATTATGAATAAGGGAAATTTAGCGGAAAATGGCGATGTCGGAACAATCTGTTGTCCCTTTGCGAATGGAGCCTGTCGATTAGTACGGTGTCCCTGGTTCCATGAGAGTACTGTCCAGGTGTGCAATAACATCGGGGTCCTTGAAGAAATTTCACGGTTGCTGATGCAGGAAGGATTTATCGTCGAAGGACTATCCATCCGTTGCGGGACATGCGGCACCCTAAATGGACACGGAAATGTCCCTGAAACGGGAGAAATCTGTCCGAAGAGATTTTGCTCGCTCCGCATCAATATCCTCACCGATCCCTAATTCATCCACCTACAGCAGAGCCCCGGTCATTTTGACGGGGCTCTAAAACTTTTTTACAGTATACTGTAAAATTTTATTTGAGAAATATCTTTACTGATTTTTCTATTTGCTGATAGTTTTTCAGCCATTTGATTCTTTTGTCTCGCTTGAACCAGGTCATCTGGCGCTTGGCGTAATTTTTTTCAGCTTGTGTGACTTTTTCAACGAGTTCTTTTTTTGATATTTTATTTTGCAGATATAAAGGAATCCACAAATAGGCAAGGCCGAAGGATTGTATTTTTTTCCAAGACAGACCCTGCTGATGTAATTTTTCAACTTCAGCGATCATGCCTTGCTTGAAACGAGCGAGGACGCGTTTTTCGATATTCAGATATAATTTTTCTTTGGGGAGCTTGAGACCAATCTGCAATATCTGGTATCTGGTATTTAGTATCTGGTATTTTTTATTTTTAATCTTAGGCACTTTGCCAATTTTTATGGCTATCTCGATTGCTCTAATCAATCTAACTTTATTTTTAGAATCTATATTTTTTGATCTTGCGGAATCTAATTTCTTAAGCATTGTGAATAATTTTTCTGCCGAATATCTTTCAAGCTTTTTGCGCAGTTTCCAGTCTGGTTTCACCTCTGGAAAATTCACATCGTCGACAATGGATTGAATCCAAAAACCTGTCCCGCCGCAAATGATGGGGAGCTTCCCACGCTTCAGAATATCATCAATTATTTTTTCAGATTGTTTCTTGAATTTAGCGACATTGAAGTCGATTTGTGGACTCACAATATCAATCATGTGGTGGGGGATGCCGTGGGAAAGGAATATTATTTTTTTTGTAGCGAGATCCTTCGGCGCGCTTCGCGTGCTCAGGATGACGGGCGTTAGTTTGCCCGTCACTTTTCCAGTTCCGATGTCCATCCCGCGAAATATCTGCCGGCTGTCGGCAGAAATTATTTCACCATTAAACTTCTTGGCCATTTTAATGGCAATATCGGACTTTCCGGAAGAGGTTGGTCCGAGGATTACGAGAATCTTATTTTTGCTTGAATTCATAATTCAAATTTGACGAAATATCTATAATTGATGTTCAATAATGATAAAGGAGGAAGAGTCATGGCGGAAATTGAATACTATTGTGTTCATAACTGCGGCATGAGAGTTGGCGGGCCTGGAGAGGTTTGCCAAAGTTGTTCTGGCAGGCATGGAGTTGCACCTCCTCTGAAGCCTTCTTCTCTGCCAAACCCACAAAGTGCTTATCCTTATGATCTTTTCAGGTAAGCTTTGCTGTGCCCTTCCGGCGAACTCCTTAATTCGGGGGTTCGCCGCTTTTAAATTGCTATTCCTACCAGGCCGAAAGCTTTTGCTTTTGTGATTTTGACTTTCACGAAACTCCCCAAGCACCAATCCCGCTTCGCGTGATGATGCGGGGCAAGGCAGATGGGTATTTTTTTGTTAGAGGAAAAAAGAACTTTCTTTTGGGTGCGGGTGTGAGCGAGATATTTGTGTTTATCCAAAGCTCGGCTTTTTCCTTCCGCCGCTTTGGCGCGGCGGAATTCCTCAAAGCCAAGCTTTTTATCGATCAAAACCTCAAAAACTTTTCCGAAATATTTTTTGTTGTTCGCGAGCGCGGTTTTGGCGAGGATATCCGTGAGAACCTTTTCGCGGCGGGCCTTTTCTTTTTTTGACACAGTGTCTTTCAGTTTCCAAGCGGCGGTTTCGGGGCGGGGGGAATACTGGGAGATATAGGCCATGTCGAATTTCAACTCCTTCAAAAACTTCGCCGTGTTTTCGAACTGTTTTTTGGTTTCGCCTGGGAAACCGACGATGATGTCAGTGGAGATGCAGGGGCTGATTCCGGGTTTATATTTTTTATAAACGTTGATGACTTTCTTGATAAGTTTTTTATAATGTTCAATTGTGTATTTGCGGTTCATTCGTCTAAGTATTTCATTGTCTCCCGATTGGGCGGGGAGTGAAATATACTCGCAAACTTTCTTTGCCTTGGCAATTGTTTCGATCAGTTCGTCCGACATGTCTTTGGGATGGGATGTAAGGAAAGTCAGCCAGAAATTGCCCGGGATTTGTTCAATGAGGCGGAGGAGTTTGGGGAAACCGATAGTTGGATCCTCCTTCACTAAAGCTTCGGAGGATGAATTCTTTTTGCTGTCGCAATAAGAATTCACATTCTGGCCCAGCAGGATAATTTCTTTATATCCTTTCTTAATCAAATTTTTTACCTCATAGAGGATATCTTTGGCGGGCCGGGAATATTCACGTCCGCGGGCATAAGGGACGACACAATAGGCGCAGAAATTGTCGCAGCCGGTCATTATCGGCACGTATGCCGTGTATGGTTTTGCATAGTCGGGCTTAATTTTAAGATAGTCGTTATATATTTTATGGCGAGAAGAATTTTGAATTGCGAAACGTGAATTGGAAATAAATTTGGAGATATCTGACGGAAAATCATTAATGGTCGTGAATAGATTTACTTTTCTTTTCAGTCTTCTTTGCACGTCTTTGCGATGGGCGAGACAGCCGGTGAGGATGATTATTTTCTCCGGATGTTTTTTCCGGATGTTATGGATCTGGCCATACACTCGGTCCTCGGCGGTTTGGCGCACGCCGCAAGTGACGAAAATGATTAAGCCCGCCGACGCTAAAGCTTTGGCGGGTGAATCCGCCTCGTTTTTAAAAGCTGGTTCAAGGCCCAGCTTTTCTAAAATCGTAGAAATTCTTTCGGCATCGGAATAATTCATCTGGCAGCCGAATATTTTCATGAAATATTGCATGCTACTTTTTTTCCTGAATTTGCTTTCTGGCTTTTTCCAAAAACCTTTCAATCTTCATGGCGCCGATGTCTCCTTTCTCGCGATCGCGGACGGCGACGGTTTTGGTCTTCATCTCTTTTTCTCCGACAATAAGCATATAATTGATTTTTTCATATTGCGCGTTGCGGATGCGCTTGCCGAGCGATTCGGATGATTCGTGGATAACGGAGCGAATATTTTTTTCTGAAAGGAGCGAATTTATCTCTGTTCCGTATTTTTGAAATTTGTCGCTGACCGGGATAACTTCAACCTGAATGGGGGCGATCCAAAACGGAAAAGCTCCAGCATAATGTTCGGTTAAAATTCCGATAAAACGCTCAAATGAGCCAAAAACTGCGGCGTGAATCATGACCGGGATAGCCGGTTTGCCTTTTTCGTCTGTATATTCCAAACCGAATCTTTGCGGCATTTGGAAGTCAAGCTGGATAGTCGCCAGTTGCCAGTTTCGTCCCAGCGCGTCCTTGATTTCAATGTCGATTTTCGGGCCGTAAAAAGCCCCGTCTTTTTCCTTGATTCCGAATCTGACTCTCTCTTTTTTGAGAGCGTTTGAAAGATTTTTCTCGGCCAGATCCCATTCTGATTTTTTGCCCATATAATCATCCGGGCGGGTAGAAAGAAAAAATTGCGGTTCGATACCAAACGCGGGATAATATTCCTTGACCATCCGGAGGAGGCCTGCAATTTCTTTCTCAACTTGCTGTGGTAAACAGAAAATGTGCGAATCATCTTGAGTGAGATAACGCACGCGGAGAAGGCCGTTGAGCTCGCCCGATTTTTCATTCCGCATAATGCGGCCTATTTCAGAAAAACGGATCGGCAGGTCGCGGTATGATTTCGTTCTCTCCTTATACATCAAAATATTAAACGGGCAGTCCATCGGTTTGAGGCAATAGGTTTCGCTTTCACTTTTGATGGAGAACATACTGTCCTTGTAGTGGTCCCAGTGGCCAGATTGCTTCCAGAGGATATTTTTGGCAATAAGGGGAGTTTGGATTTCTTGAAAGCCGTATTTTTTGCGAAGTCTTTTTCCGAATTGCTCAAGCTCATTCCAAATCGTCATGCCCTTGGGATGCCAGAAGGCTGAACCGGGAGATTCGGCATGGAAAGAAAAGAGGCCAAGATCGCGCCCAATTTTTTTGTGGTCGCGCTTTTCAGCTTCGGCAAGCATAGCAAGATAGTTTTTCAGTTCTTTTTCCGTTGTGAAAGCCACGCCATAAATTCTTTGGAGCATTTTATTTTTTTCATCACCTTTCCAGTAGGCTCCTGAAATCTTCGTCAGCTTGAAGGATCGCAAATTTATTTCCCCCGTTGATTCCAAATGCGGGCCTAAGCAGAGATCAACAAAATTCCCGGTTCTAAAAACAGCCACAGTCGCAAGTTTTGAATTTTCTCTCTTGATATCCTTTATCAGTTCAAGCTTGTAGGGCTGCTTGGCTTTTTTGAAATCTTTCAAGGCCTCGGAAAATGACAAATTTGCTTTTTCGAATTTATGATTCGCTTTGATAATCCGGAACATTTTTTCTTCAAGTATATCGAGGTCTTCCGGAATAAGGGTTCGTGGCAGGTCAAAGTCATAATAGAAACCATTTTCCACTGCCGGACCAACTCCGAACTTGGCGTCGGGAAACATCTCATATACAGCCGCGGCCAGGACGTGGGCAAGCGAATGGCGAAGAATCTCAATTCTTTTGGTCTTTTCCATCCTATTATATATTATCGGATTATATTCCAGGTAAAAAATACCTGTTTCCCGCGACATCATTCCTCAATACTGCTATGATGATGTCATCTCGCGGGATAATTTTTTTCAAAACTTGTAATATTATACTAATATTAATCCGGCTTACTTGCAAGGTTTTGTGAGTGAGATACAATAAAGACATGACTCATTTCCAGCGTACGATAAAAAGGGCGGTGATAGTTCTAATATACCTGATAATCTTATGCGCAATAGGGACGGCTGCCTTCTTTCTTTTCCGCACTAAGCCGACCTGCACTGACGGGAAGCGCAACCAAAGCGAAGAAAGGATTGATTGCGGAGGGCCGTGCCAAAAATGCGAGGAGATTCCAAAAATAGAAAACGCTCAAATACTCGAGAAAAGCATAGTTTCATCCAGATTGAACACATATGACGCCCTCGTGAAAATAGAAAATCCAAATTCTCTTTTTGGGATTGAGAATCTGGAATATTCATTCAATTTTCTGGATGAAAGCGGTAAGATCATTGCCCAAAAGGAAGGGACGAGTTTTCTCCTTCCGGCTGAAACGAAATATATTTTTGTTTTCAACGCGGATCTCGTTGAAAAACCTGTTTCCCTTGATTTCAGAATAAAGTCGTATAGGTGGCAGAAATTTTCTGAGTATGAAGAGCCGAACATTGCATCTTATCAGAAAGAATTCATTTTTGTCAGCGGTGGTCCCGAATTTGCCCAACTAAAATTGAAGATTCAAAATAAAAGCGGATACGATTTCCGGAAAATCACCACCAAAACCGTATTGCGGGATCACCAAGGAAATCCGGTGGCCGTCAACGAAACAAACAACAATGACGTGAGAATCAACGAGGAAAGGGATGTTGTTTTTCACTGGAGCGAGCCTTTTGCCCAAGACATTGACGTCCAAAATATCGAAGTCGAGGAAGAAGTCAATGTTTTCAGCGACGAGAATTTTATGAAAAAATACGGTTCGCCCGGCCAATACGATAGTTACGAATCAAATTAAAGGTATTGCATGATTAGATCTTTATACAAATTTGACTGGGTTTTGTTTTCGGCTCTGGTTCTTCTTTTGGGCTTAAGTTTGGCGGTTCTTTATCCTATCAGTTACTCAGGCGCAAAAGAAATACCGGACCAGAGTCATTTTTTGAGGCAATCGATTTTTGCGATCATGGGACTGGCCGCTTTTTTTGTCTTTGCGTTCTTCGATTACAGGAGCCTCAAGAATTATTCAACTGTTTTATACGTTTTGGGATTTTTGCTTCTTCTTGCCGTTCTGATTTTCGGAAAAGTGGTTCGGGGAACTACGGGTTGGATTGGAATTAGCGGGGTTCATCTGCAGCCCGTCGAACCCTTCAAGATTATCGCGGCGATACTCCTGGCAAAATACTTTTCCCTCCACTTAAGAAGCATAGGGGATTATAAGCATATTTTGATTTCCCTTGCTCCGGTGGCAATCTCTATATTCCTGGTGATCAAGCAACCTGATTTCGGATCAGCTTTTGTCATTTTTTTTCTCTGGATTTCCATTCTGGTGATGAGCGGAGTAAACAGGAAACACCTCCTTGTCTTGTTTTCAATTTTGCTGATAGTTGCCCTTTTAGGATGGAACTTTTTTCTCAAGGGATACCAAAAAGAAAGAGTAACGACGCTTTTTAGCGCATCTTCTGATCCGTTGGGTGCCGGATACAACGTGCTTCAGTCGACGGTAGCAGTTGGGTCAGGAGGAATTTTGGGAAAGGGGCTTGGGCATGGTTCTCAAAGCCAGCTGAATTTTTTGCCGGAAAAACACACCGATTTTATATTTGCGGTTGTGGCCGAAGAGCTGGGTTTTGGCGGAGCGGTTTTCGTTCTTGTCCTGATTTCAGTTGTTCTCTCAAGATTCATAAAAATCGCACTGAATAGCCGCGACAATTTTGGGAAGCTGCTGGTTGGCGGCGCGGCCAGCATCGTTTTTGTACATTCGCTGATTAATATTGGAATGAACATTGGGGTGATGCCGGTAACGGGAATACCCCTGCCTTTTTTGAGTTACGGAGGAAGTTCTCTGGTTACCTTGATGGCCGCTGCGGGAATGGCAGAAAGCGTCTGCCGGATAAATCGAAGTTAGGAAGCAGGCTTGCCCCGCAACACAAAAAACTTAAAAATACGTATTTTGGCTATATATAAATTATAGATGGCGCTCCAAAGAATAAATAATAAGTTTGTGGTTCGGGGCTTGCCAAAGATTGGTAATGATGTTATCTTCTTAGAGTGGTATTTTTATTGATAAAAAAGAAATGACTTCAAGCTTGATACTGAAAGCCGAGACAAGAAAAAAAGAGGGAAAAAAAACGGATGCGCCGCTGGGCACTATTCCGGGCGTTTTGTATGGACGGGGAATCAAAAACGTTCTGCTCTGGTTCAGCCGGAGAGAATTCAATCGCATTCGAGAAGAAGCGGGTGAAAGCACTATTTTCAAGATTCAGCTTCCAGACGGCGATGAGCGAAATGTGCTGATAAAGGAAATCCAAAGAGATATTTTGAATGGAAAACCGACCCATGTTGATTTTTATCAAGTCCGAATGGATGAAAAAATTGAGGCGAATGTGGAGTTGGATTTTGTCGGTGAATCACAGGCCGTGAAAGATCTCGGGGGAATTTTGATAAAAAATATAGATGAAATCGAAGTGAAGTGCCTGCCGGGCGACTTGCCTTCGAAAATAGAAATCGATATCAGCCGGATAAAAAAATTCGACGATTATATATATGTGAAGGATTTGCCGGTTTCAGACAAAGTTGAAGTTCTGGCTGATCCGGAAAATGTTGTAGCGATGGTTTCCGAACCGCGCTCCGAAGAAGAACTGGCCGAACTGGAAACGGAAGTAAAAGAAGACGTGACGAAAGTCGAGGGAGTCGTGAAGCCAGAGAAACCCGAAGAGGCCGGAGAAACTAGCGATGGGGAAAAAGTGAAGGAAAAGAAAGAACCTGCCCGCAACGATTCGCGTAGCGACGCAGGCGGGGAAAAAGAAAAATAGACCGCGTCTTTGCATCCGTCCCGGCATTTCTCCGGGGCGGTTTTTTTAAACCCAGTCCCGCGGTTTGCACGCATTGCTTCAAACGATATATATATTTTGCTGGAAAGTATTCTGCGGTTTGGGGTGAATGTGATATAATCCCAGAAGATAAAGAATCATTTTTTTTGGGATGCCGCAAATAAAAATAATTTGCCAATAAACGGTATGAAGAATAGAAATTCAATTACAAATATATTTCCTATATATTCGGCAAATATCGGGATGATATTTTTTTCGGCCGCGTTTTTATTTTTGCTGGCGGGACAGTCGGCTACAAGGGGAGCGGCACCATCACAAAAGGAAATTCTCAAAACCAGGATTGATGATCTTCGCCGGCAGATCGAAATTTATCAAAAAAACATAGACGAAAAAAACAAAAAGGAAGAATCGCTTTCAAACGACATTGAAATTCTCGCGGCGGATATAAAAAAGATCGAGCTTCAAATTCAGGAAACGAATCTTCAAATTGCCGGGCTTGATGATGAAATAACAGAAAAACAAATTGAAATTGATGAGATGGAAAAACAAGTTGGCGCGAAAAAAGAAATGCTGGCAAAATTTTTGCAGGAACTTTATGAAAAGGGAAGGGGAGAAACAGCAGAGATCGTTTTCAGCGGCCAGAGTTTTTCGGATTATTTTTCCAAAATAGAAAGCCTCGAGAGTTTTGAGGATCAGATTAAGGAGGCTCACGATCAGCTGGAAGCATCGAGAGACGCGCTCGAAGATGAAAAAGAAATTTTGATAGAAAGAAAAGTTGACAAGGAAAACATGAGAGGCATCCAGAGCGACCAGGAGAGATCGCTTGAACAGGAAAAGCAAATGGAGACCCTGCTTGTTTCCCAGGTCCGAAACGAAAAAGCGGCACTGGAGCAGAATATGGGAAGGCTTCAAAAAGAGCTGAGCGAAATTCAGTCTCTTGGCGAGCCAATCAATTTGGAAGAAGCAGTCAAGGCGGCGAAATATGCTGCGGACCTCACCCAAGTGGCGCCGGAATTTTTGCTCGGAGTGCTTCGGGTCGAATCGGGGCTGGGCACGAATGTCGGGGGAGGGAGATACAAAACAGATATGAACCCATCACAGTGGGACACTTTCAAAAAAATTTGCAAAGAGGTCGGTCTTGATCCGGAAAAAACTCCGGTTTCGCGCCGGGCTTGCTATAACCGCAATTCCAGCGATGGATGCGGCGGATGGGGCGGGGCGATGGGTCCGGCCCAATTCATGCCATCGACCTGGATGGGGTACAAGAGCCAAGTTGAAAAAACCACTGGCCACTCGCCGGCCAATCCCTGGAGCATAAAAGATTCTCTCGTGGCTATGGGGCTCAAGCTGGGTTCGGTTGAGGGCGTGAAAGCGGGGGATCGGAAAGCTTGGGCAAAGGCGGCGGGCATGTATCTCGCAGGCGCGAATTGGGAAAGATATTCATGGTATTCGGACCGGGTTATCCACTACGCCGACGGATTCAAAAAAATAATGAAAAATTATTGATCGGAAAAGCTGTTAATAATTTTGTCAAGCCTTTTGCGGAAAAGTTATCCGGTTTCGATTGACGAATCGCGAAAATAGTTATATAATTATAAGGTAAAACTCATAAAGGGGGTTTTGCGTAAGGGTGATTTGCATGGGTGTGAATCGCTTTTTTGTATTCTTTACGAATTACGAATCTCTTGCGAATAGACGAATGTTTCTAAAATTCGTAATTTATATATTCGTAGAGCGTAGCGTATTCGTAATTCGTAAACTAACTGGAGTGGGGTGAGCTCGAATGCTTGATGATAGAAATCCTTTATCGGGTGAAACGGGTGAGTCATGTGAATAGGGTGAGCTCAAATCGAAAACCGGCAAAAAAACTCGGAATGTTTTTGTTTGCGGCAATTTGCATTTTTTATACCGCAAGCCATGCCAGCGCTTCCGATATAACATCTGAAAGAATTGTAGAATTGGCTAACGCGGATAGAAAAAGTGAGGGAGTTCCGGAACTTATGAAAAATGCGAAACTTGATCAAGCCGCCGCGGATAAAGCCGGGGATATGATTCTCAATGATTATTTTTCCCATACCTCTCCGCAGGGAATCACTCCCTGGAGCTGGATTGAAAAGGAGAATTACGACTATAACTATGCCGGTGAAAACTTGGCGATGGATTTCACGTCCGCGGAAAAAATGAATGAAGCCTGGATGGAGAGCCCGACCCACCGAGCCAATATTTTGAATGAAAAATACAAAGAGATAGGTGTGGCCGCAAAAGAGGGCGTCATAAACGGACATGCTACAATCGTAGTTGTCCAAATGTTCGGTTCTGGAGACAAAAACGTGGCTGAAGAAAAGAAAACAAAAGAAACTTTGCAGGAAGAAGAGGGGACACCAAACCAAAGCGATTATATTCCTGTTTTGCCGGTAGGTGAGGTAGAGACGGATAAAATTGCGTTCGGTATTCCGATAATTACTTCACCGCAAGAGGGCGAGATTCTCAATGACGAAAAAATAGACATTGTCGGGCGGGCTAATCCAAAAAGCACAGTCTCGATATTTGATGGCGGAATATCCGCGGGTGATTCTATTTCGGACGAAAAAGGATGGTTCAGGCTGGAGATCGCAAGTATTTCTGAAGGAAGCCACAATTTTACGGCCAAAGCGGAAAAATATTCCACAGGAAAAAAAGAAACAGAGGTTTCGAAAAACGTTTCTTTCCGGATTGATCGCGAGAAACCGTCTCTCAACTATCATTTATACGCGGACGGACAGAAAAATAATTATCGCATCAGCCTTTTTTCGGATAAGAAAAAATGTTTTTTCGAACTGGGAGGAAAAAGAGAAGCCGGCAATTCCGGCGGAGCGGCAACATTTTTTATCGACGCCAAGCAAGCATCAATTGTGGCTACGGTATCGGATCACGCAGGCAACCAGACAAAAAAACAAATTATCCTCGCGAATTATTTCGCCGGAAGCGGAAAAAGTTTTTTTGGAAATCTCGCGTTTTCTTTTTCGCCCCCATTGGCCCACGCCGCTGATTCAGGAAGAGAAGCGCTCGCCGCTAATTTGGGAATAGTACCGCGCCAGTTTCTTTCATCCCGCTAAAAATTGACAGGAGGGAATAATAATTAAAACGAAAAAATGTGATGTAAAAAAAACAAAAAGAGTGTTCTTTGACAAAATTCACCATGTGGAATCCGCTTTGCGGAATTTTGCAGAGCAAAATTATTTCACAGGGTAAAAATAAAAAAGCGTATATCTATTATGGTATAAGCAGAGGTGAAATAAACACAAAAAAGTGTTTGAAAACAAAAAGGTAAGTGTCCTTACTTTTTGCCATATGGCACAATCGACAATATGCCCGTTCTCGCAGGTCTTGCAAGAACGGGTTTTTGTGTGCGTCAATGGATTATGTGCCAATATGCGAATTTCGGATTTTATTTTTAAGTTGATTATATTCAGAGTTTAATCTATAATGACAATGCTAAAAAACTCGGAGTTATGCCATATTTTGAAATAACCGGCGGGAAAAAATTGAATGGGGAAATTGAAGTGAAAGGCGCCAAAAACGCAGCCTTGAAAGCCGTAGCAGCGGCTCTTTTATCGAGCGAAAAATGGATTATCAAAAATCTTCCGCAAATTGAAGATATCAACAGGATTTTGGAAATGGCTGAAGATTTAGGGGCTAAAATAAAAAGAGGTAATAATAAGGTTGAAATTCAGGCCAAAAGCATCAAAAAAACACGCTTGAGCGAAAAGCTGGCCGGGAAGCTGCGGGCTTCGATAATCCTCGCCGGGCCGGTTCTGGCGCGCATGGGAAAAGTTTCCATGCCATATCCCGGGGGATGCGTGATCGGGAAACGGCCGATTGATTTGTTCCTCGCCGGATTTCAAAAAATGGGAGCCAAGGTAAAATGGCAGGACGACCATTTCAGCTTGTCTGCCAGGAAACTGAAAGGCGCAAAAATATTTTTTCCAAAAATATCCGTGACCGGAACAGAAGCGATGATGATCACGGCGGTTCTCGCAGAAGGGGAAACGATTCTCGAGAACGCGGCCATGGAGCCGGAAATTCCGGCCCTTGCGGAATTTTTGAATCGGTGCGGCGCAAAAATATTTGGGGCGGGAACGCCGACTATCAGAATAAAAGGAGTCAAAGGGATCAGGGGCGGTCAGATGAAACTGATTCCGGACCGGATTGAAACAGGGACATTCGTTATCCTCGCGGCGCTTTGCGGAGGAAAGATAAAAATAAGAAACTGCAATCCGGACCACATTCGGGCGTTTCTCGTGAATATCCAAAAAGCGGGGGTGAGAATTGAAGAAAAAAAGAACGAGTTGGTTGTCTGGGGGGCGGAAAAAATAAATCCGGTGAATGTGACGACCCATGAATATCCGGGTTTCGCGACCGATCTCCAGCCTCCTTTCACACTTCTTGTGACGCAAGCCAGAGGAACAAGCCAGATCCATGACCCAATTTTTGAAGGAAGGCTGCTCTTCACGGATATTTTGAACTCGATGGGAGCAAACATTGTTCTCAATGATCCGCATCGGGCGGCGATCCATGGTCCGACAAGACTGCGGGGGAGAAAAATAGCCAGTCCCGATCTCCGGGCGGGAATCACGCTTCTTCTCGCTGGGCTAATTGCAAAAGGAAAAACAGTTGTCGAAAATATTTATCAGATAGACAGGGGATATGAAAAAATAGAAGAGAGACTGCAAAAGCTGGGAGCGGATATCAAAAGAATAATGTAAAAGGCAAAAATCAAAAATAAAAATGACAATGTAAAATGTTAAAATGGTTTATACTTGTTCATTTTAACATTCGGATAATTTTACACTTTGAACTGTCATTTTGCATTTTGATTTTTTATTTTTAAAATTTTTACTGTGTTTATAAAAAAAATCGGAATTGATTTAGGAACCGCAAATACTCTCGTGTTTCTTCCCGGCGAAGGAATTGTTGTCAATGAGCCGTCGGTGGTGGCCATTTCGCTCGTAGACAACAAGATTTTGGCAGTCGGAAATGAGGCCAAAGAAATGATGGGCCGGACTCCTGAATCCATCACCGCCCAGAGACCCCTAAAAGACGGTGTAATCGCGGATTATCGGATTACAGAAGCCATGCTTCGCTACTTTATAAACAAAGTTAGCGGGAGTTTTCGCTTGATAAGGCCGGAGGTAATGGTTTCTATCCCGGCCGGCGTGACTTCAACAGAACGGAGGGCGGTGGTTGACGCGGCGGTGAAGGCGGGAGCCAAAACTGCCTATGTCGTAAAAGAGCCGATTCTTGCGGCAATCGGGGCGGGGATTCCAATCAACAGCGCGGCAGGGAACATGATTGTTGATATTGGAGGGGGGACGAGCGAAGTCGCGATTATATCTCTGGGTGGGGTTGTGGCGGCTCACAGCGCGAGGGTGGGAGGCAACAAAATAGACCACGCGATTGCCGATTTCATAAAAAAGAAGCATGGTCTCGCGATCGGTGAGAGAACAGCCGAAGAAATAAAAATTGCGATTGGGAGCGCCATGCCTCAAACAAAAGACGAGTATGTCGAGGTGCGGGGGCGCGATCTTATTGCGGGACTTCCGAAAACAATTCGGGTTTCAGCGAACGAAATCACAGAGGCTATTCAGGATGAGCTTCGGGAAATTATCAATGCCATCAAGAAGGTTTTGCAGGAAACTCCGCCAGAACTTGCGGCGGATGTGATTGACAAAGGGATGATTCTTTCGGGGGGCGGAGCCCTTCTGCGCCATTTGGATCAGCTCATTACCAAAACAACCGGAGTGCCTTGCTATGTCGCGGATGATCCGCTTCTCTGTGTTGCAAAGGGAACCGGGATCGCGCTTGAACATTTGGATATGTATAAGCGGACTATCATGATGAGCAAATGATTCCGCTTTGGCGGAATCATCCCGAGCGAAGTCGAGGGATCTTAAATATAAGGCTTCGCGAGAAATTAGAGCCTTTCGAGTAGGCTGGTCAGCCCCGATGGGGTCGGGGCTGACTAACGCGATACTCTCAAAACTCTAATTTCTCGCTTGTTTCTTTTCTTATGATCATTGGCATTGACGCTTCGCGCGCTTTTCAAAAAAACAAAACCGGAATTGAAGAGTATTCTTATCAGGCGATCAAACACCTGAGGGATTTTTTGAAAGAGCATGAAGTGGTTTTATACTGCAATCCGGCGATAAATATAAAACCGGATTTTAGTATTCCCGAAAAATGGAAGATAAAAAATCTTCGCGCGCCGATTTTCTGGACGCAGGCGAGGTTGTCGCTCGAGATGATATTTCATCCCGTGGACGTGTTGTTCATTCCGGCGCATACGGTTCCGCTGATTCATCCCAGAAACACGATTGTCACGATCCACGGACTGGAATATGAATTCTGTCCAGAAGCCTATTCTTTCTGGCAAAGGTTCTATATGCGCCGGGTGATCAAAAATTCCTGCCGGTGGGCGGAGAAGATAATCGCGGTGAGCGAGAACACGAAGAGGGATTTGGTGAAATTGTATGGAGTGAATGAGGAGAAGGTTGAAGTCATGTATGAAGGAATTTCGTCTAAAGCTCGGCAGGTTGGCCAAAGTCCGGCTTTTCCCTTTCTCGAGCAGAGCTCTCGAAATTCCTCAAAGCCGGACTTTTCGAAATACTTTTTATTTGTGGGAAGACTGGAGGAAAGAAAAAATATTTGTGGGATTGTTGAAGCATTTGAGATTTTGAAAGAGAAATACAATTTGCCGCATAAGTTGGTTTTGGCTGGAAAGTTTGGTTATGGAAAAAGTGAGATCAGAAATAAAATAGAAAATAGCAGATATAAAGATGATATTATTTTACCGGGATATATTTCTGACGAAGAAAAGTTCGAGCTGATGAAAAAAGCGGAGGTGTTTTTGTTCCCGACGTTCTATGAAGGGTTCGGCTTGCCGATTCTTGAAGCGCAAAGTGTTGGAACGCCGGTCGTGACATCGAATATTTCCTCAATGCCGGAAGTGGCGGGGGACGGGTCGGTTTTGGCTGACCCGAAAGACCCGAATGCGATTGCCGAAGCGGTATATAAGCTCGTCTCGGACGAAAGCCATAAAAATGATATAATAAAAAAAGGACTCGAGAACGCGAAAAGATTTTCGTGGAAAAAGTGCGCGGGGGAGATAAGTATCGTTCTTCAAAGGCGGGCAAGTGTTACGTAGCAAGCTACGTAATTCGTGAAATTCCAGTTCGGATTATTTTGAATACTTTCATATATGCATATATGAAAGTGTGCGCACTACGATATATCGTAGTGAAAGAAAATTAAAAATTATTTGACAGTATGGGAAATGTTCGGATAAAAAAAGCCGGACCGCGTTCAGAGAGCAGGTCCGGGCGATCAGATTATATAACAATCTAACGGAGACAAGTGCTAATTCCTATTGCCAGTAATATGGCGGAAAGAACGAATAATAATTTATACTCGAATTCGGTTAAGGAAGCTTCGTCTATAGCCGGCATCTTTTTAGCTCTTTCGCGCTCCCTGGTAAAAAAATAAAGGTGGCTACGCTGAAGAGAATAAAAATTATGCCCTCTATGATAAGTTTTTGAGCCTGGGATAATTCCATATTCTCCTCCAAGATACGGGATATTCAGGACATAATATTGTACTATGGATAATAAATTTAGTCAATTAAAAGTCGCTCTTGTTCACGACTTTCTCAACCAATACGGCGGGGCGGAAAGGGTGCTCCTCACGCTCCACGAGATGTTTCCCGAAGCGCCGATTTATACTTTGCTCTATGACCCGGCGAAAATGCGCGGGAAATTCAAGGGCGCTGACATACGGCCGTCATTTCTTCAAAAATTTCCGAAGTTTTTGAAGAAAAGGCACAAGTGGCTTTTGCCTCTCATGCCGACGGCGCCGGAGACTTTCAACTTGCGCGATTTCGATCTTGTCATTTCTTCTTCCAGCGCGTTCGCGAAAGGAATCATTGTGAAACCAAAAACAATTCATATTTGCTATTGCCACAGCCCGATGAGATATAGCTGGGACTGGAACGAAAAATATCTCGACGAACAAGGGTTGGGTTCGAAAAGGCGGATTCTGGCGCGGCTTCTTCTTAACTATGTCCGAATGTGGGATCGGGTGGCGGCGGATCGGGTTGATTTTTTCATCGCCAATTCGAGCGCGACGAAAGCGAAGATAAAAAAATATTATGGGCGGGAGAGCGCGGTCGTCTATCCGCCGGTGGAGATGGGCTCATTCGAGGTCTCACCTCGAACATCTGAAAATTCCAAGACTAAGTCTTGGAAAACCTCCCAAGACTTAGTCTTGGAAAAACAAAATTATTTCCTCATTGTCTCACGGCTTTCGCCGTATAAAAAAATAGAAATAGCAGTGGAGGCTATGAACAAATTAAATTTGCCGCTTTACGTGATTGGAGAAGGATCTCCGAAATACGTGAAATACTTGAAATCAATCGCAGGACCAAAAACAAAATTTTTAGGTTGGCTGTCGGATAAGAAAACAAAAGAACATTATAGACATTGTCGAGCTTTTATTTTGCCAGGAGAAGAAGATTTTGGAATCGCTCTGGTTGAAGCTATGTCCTTTGGAAAGCCGGTGATCGCACTCCGGCACGGCGGAGCAATGGAAACAGTCATCGAAGGCGAAACGGGAGAGTTTTTCAACGAGCCGACGGTTGAGGTACTTGCCGATGCGGTGCGCCGTTTTCAGGAACATGAAAAAAATTATAGTCCCGAAAAAATATGGGAAAACGTAAACATGTTCAGAAGAAGTGCCTTTGAAGAAAATATTTCACTATTTATTGCGAAGGTGATTAGCTAAATTATCTCAGAATATTTTCTCTGATTTAGAAAAGATACTGTGGATAACTTTTTATGGGGTTGCTTCGAAACGAAGCAATTTTTTTATTTCGGCAGGTTAGACAGGAGTAAAAAATAGAGAAAATATTTTTATGTTAAATATTTGATTATGGGATTATTGATTTTAATTATTATTAAATTGATAATAAAATTATCCGATAATACTTATATAAATTATAAATAAAGAGAATAGCATATGTAGTTAATATCGGATTCGAAATATATTCAAAATCATGATAGAAAAAAATTTATTCGCAATGTTTTGAAACGCCTGAGAACAATAAGCCTATATTTAGGCAATAAAGAAGGAGCGGTGAAAATGAATAAAATATATTGTTAGATAATGATGGTCAAAAATTTCATAAAATACTATAATATTTATAGAATGATGCTCTTCTCTTTATCTTATATATATAAGTAATAATGAGAAGATTAAATATAAAATGAAGTTAGACAAAAAAAATACATCAATAACAAAAAATCTCGCATCTGGAAATAATCCTGAGGTTGTTGAAAGTGAAAACAAAATCGAAAGCGAGGGTTTAATAAAACTTTCTGACGCGACGAAAGAGTCGGCGTATTCAAAAAGCTATTTGCTTTCGGCCGCAATTCTGAGGAAGCTAAAAGCAAAAAAAATTGGCGGAATTTGGTATACAAAAAAAGAATGGCTGGAAAATTTTGCAAGTGAAGCAAAAAAAAGGAAGGAAGATAATCGCAAGCAACTATCGCAGAAACTCGGCGGCGAATATGGCGAGTTTGTGAAATACAAGGGGGAGGAAAATATTGACTCGAAAGCCAGCGCGATAATGAGAAAAAAAGATGTTGTTCAGGAAGCCGGCATTTTAAAAAGCTCAATATACAACAAAGGATTTTTTGTCCGTCAGGCGGTTGTCGTCCTGATTGTTCTCATGCTCATCAACCTTTCAAAAACAGCCATTGGAATGGCAGAAGGAATGACAAGCAGAATGGTGGAAAAAGTGATTGTGAATTATAACGAAGGGATTGAAAGCATTGCGGGAGGAATTGGAAAGCTAAACGAAAATATGGGAGGGAAAATCCGGTTGGCGGAAATCGGAGGAGAAAGGATAATCAAAATTAGGGCTGAAATTGAAAAGAAAAAAAAGGAAAAGGAATATGAAAAAAAATACGGGCTGAATATAGAGGGCCGGAAAGAATCAAAAGAATCCCTTCTTGAGTCCGAAGGGATGGTCGCCGGGATTGAGAGCAAAAGCGATCTTAAAAACTCAAAAGGAATCGTCCTGGCCGAAACCGCGGAGACGCTTCTTGAAAATATCGGCGACATCGAAGTGGACGCCTATGTCCTCGACGAAAACAGCCGGGAAATTCCGAACGGCGAATACGCCGTCCGCTTCTCGCTCTACCGCCTCGACCGCGCGGAAGCCGACCCCTATCCTTCCGACACCGACCAGGCGTCCCGCGTCTGGGAAGAAACCCGGACGGTGAAAATCCAAAACGGGCTGCTCGCCGCTTATCTGGGCTCAGTCAACCCCATCCCGACCAGCCTCAATTTCGCAAATGAAAGCTACTACCTCGGAATAAGGGTGGGCGAAGACGCGGAGCTCATCCCGCGCAAAAGAATCGGCGCCGTGCCGCTCGCCCGGTCGGCGCTGAACGCCCAAACGGCCCAAGTCGCCCTTTCCCTTTCCGGCTACGCGGTCGGGAACAGCTCCGGAAACATCCCCGTCTCAAACGGAACAATGAACGCCAATCTCAACGCCCAATACCTCGGCGGGATGGAAGCCGGAGATTTCGCCTCCGCGTCGGATATCGCCAACGTCAGCGAATACGCCGGATGGAGGCTCCAGTCCTCTTCCGGAGACAGCGGCCAAAACATTTCTTCCGGGGCAAGAGTGGTCTTTTCCGGATCAAACGGAATCACGACTTCAAGAAGCCTGAGGACCCTTACCATCGCTCCGGCCTACGGGTCAGCGGCGGGCACCATTGCCCAGGGGAACACGCCGCTCATCGTGAACACAACCGGCAATATGCAAGGCGGGGGGACGGGAACGGCCGGAGGAGGCCTCTCCCTCACGCTCGACACGGTGGCGAGTCCGAGTTTTACGGAAGTGACAACCACCGGCCAGGGAGCGCTCAAAATAAATTCTTTCGGAGCCGGAGCCGGGCAGACCGGGGAAATAAGGTTCTCAGAACTGGCGGCGGGCGGCTCGAGTTATGTCGGCTTCAAAGCGCCGGATGCAGTGGGGGGAAATCAAATCTGGACTTTGCCATCGGTTGACGGCGGAGTTAACGAAGCTTTAGTTACGGATGGATCAGGGAACCTCAGCTGGCAGTCGGTCGGGGGAACTTTGGACGGAGGAGGCTCGGCTAATGAAGTAGCCTATTGGACAGATGCCAACACTCTCACGTGGGAAGATGCCTTGGATGTTTCGCGGGGAGGCCTGGGATTTGACGGTCCCTTTACGGATGGCGATATGCTCTATTATTCCGGCACGGCTTTTACGCGCCTGTCGATCGGCGGCAACGGACAAATCCTTCGGACGGTCGGCGGAGTGCCGGACTGGGTGGATTCGCCTTTCGTCGGAGCGCACAATCTCCTTTCGCTTTCCCACAGCGACACGGTGACAAGCTCGCCCCTCGCGGGAGATCTCATCACCGGAGCGGACATCGGGGGAGGAGTCATCAACTGGCAAAGGCAGGCGATCGGAGCGGCTGACCGGATGCTTCGGGTGAACGCGACGGGAAACGGCATTGAGTGGGATCCGACGACTGATATTACGGCGGTCGGCACACTGTTGACTGGAACCTGGAACGCCAACGTGATTGCGGATGCATACATTGCCAACAATCTGACGATCGACGGGGGAACGATCACCAATTCAAATATTTCCACTTCGAATATAACTTTGGCCCAATCGGCCAGTCCCGCACCAATCGCCGAAGGAAGAGTTGAATGGGACACGGATGACGATCGCCTTGTGATTGGAAACGGCGCGGGACAGACTATTGTCGCTCCCGTCACCATGTCCGGCTCCTATGACTACATCACTCTCTCCGGGCAAGACATCGTGAGAGGCCAAATCGACCTCGCCGCCGACATAACCGGAACTCTCACCGTCACGAACGGCGGAACCGGCGCCGGAACCTTCACC